>Ga0070737_10000316_pt1 | contig 111846 bp, 91 predicted proteins | sample Coa_R1_10_FD_66438 | JGI IMG/M metagenome (GOLD analysis project Ga0070737, IMG submission 66438) | Surface soil microbial communities from Centralia Pennsylvania, which are recovering from an underground coalmine fire - Coalmine... | ecosystem: Environmental > Terrestrial > Soil >...
TCGCTCGTCGACGTGCTGTCGATCCTCGGCTACGACTACGACTACACGACCGCCCGGGGCAGCCTCATCTACGACCTGCACGGACGCGAGTTCCTCGACTTCCACAGCGGCGAGGGGTTCGCGACGCTCGGGCACAACCACCCCGACATCCGCGCCGTGATCAAGGCGACGCTCGACGCGCAGCTGCTCGACGGCGTGCAGATCCAGTACTCGCCGCTGGCCGGGATGCTCGCCGAGGCGCTCACGGCGCGGCTGCCGCGCTCGCTCGACGCGGTGTTCTTCGGCTCGACGGGCGCCGAGATGGTCGACTCGGCGATGAAGTTCGCTCGAGCGGCGACCGGCCGGCCGGAGATCGTCTCGACGCTCGGCGGCTACCACGGCGTCACCTACGGCCCGCTGTCGATCGTCGGGGAGGACTTCTTCAAGGAGGGGTTCGGCCCGCTGCTGCCCGGCTGTCGCCGGGTCCCGCACGGTGATCTCGACGCGCTGGAGAAGGTGCTGCGGAAGCGCCGTGCGGCGGCGTTCATCGTCGAGCCGATCCAGGGCGTCGGCGTCAATCCGCCGCCGCCCGGCTATCTGGAGGGCGCGCAGGAGCTGTGCCGTCGCTACGGCACGCTGTTCGTGCTCGACGAGGTGCAGACGGGCCTCGGGCGCACCGGCCGCTGGTTCGCCCTGGAGCACTGGAACCTCGAGCCCGACATCGTCACGCTCGCCAAGGCGCTGTCCGGCGGCTTCATGCCGACCGGCGCGATGATCACGCGGCGCGAGATCTTCCAGAGAGCGGTGGGCAAACTCGAGCGCTGCTACGTGCAGCAGTCGACCTACGGCCGCAACCGGCTGTCGATGGCCGCCGGCCTCGCGACGATCCGGGTGATCGAGCGCGACGGCCTGCTTGAGCACGCGGCGCGGATGGGGGACCGGCTCCGCGACGGGCTGTACGCCCTGCGCGACCGCTACGAGATGCTCGACGACGTGCGCGGCATGGGGCTGATGTGGGGCATCGAGCTGGCGGCGCCGTCGGGCCGGATGGCGAAGGTCAACTGGCACCTCATCCACGCGGCGGGCGGTGGGTTGTTCCCGCAGCTCGTCGTGATCCCGCTGCACCGCGACCATCGAGTGATCACGATGGCTTCGGGCAAGAACGACGTCGTCAAGCTGCTGCCGCCGATCACGGTGAGCGCCGCGGAGGTCGACCGCTTCCTCACCGCGCTCGACGCGGTGCTCGCCGACCTGCACGGGTCCTCGAGCCGCAACTGGGCGGTCGTGCGCGAGATCGCTCGCACGACGCTCCGCCGCCACCTCTCGCGGCGCGACCCGCACGTGACCGGCCTGGCGCCGTTCCGCGGGACGCCGGTCGACACGACGCGCGACGACGTCCATCTCGTCACCGGGGCGAGCGGCTTCATCGGCGGACATCTCGTCGAGCGGCTCGTCGCCGACGGCAAGCAGGTCCGCTGCCTCGTGCGGGCGACGAGCGACACGCGGCGCCTGGAGGCGCTCGGGGTCGAGCTCGCCCCCGGGGACCTGGAGGACTCGCGCTCGCTGCAGCGCGCCGTCGAGGGGTGCGACTACGTCGTGCACTGCGGCGCGATGGTCACCGACTGGGGCACCGTGCAGGAGATCGAGCGCACGAACGTCACCGGCACGCGCAACCTGCTGCGGGCGGGCGCGTCCGCGTCCGTGCGGCGCTTCGTGCACGTGAGCACGACCGACGTGTACGGCTATCCCGGGGCGCGCGGGGTCGCGGAGAGCGCCGCGCCGAACGGGTTTCGCAACTGGTACGCGCAGACGAAGCTCGAGGCCGAGCGGGAGGTCCTGCGCGCCGGCGAGGAGCTCGGGCTGCCGGTCGTCGTGCTCCGGCCCTCGACCGTGTGGGGCCCGCGCTCGCGCACCGTCGTCGGCGAGATCGGCTGTGCGATCCGCGGCGGGTACATGCTGCTCGTCGACCGCGGCCGCGCGAACGCCGGCCTCGTCTACATCGACAACCTGATCGACGCGATCGTGCTCGCGCTCGAGCACGGCAACGCCGCCGGCGAGGCGTTCAACGTCACGGACGGCCTCGACGTGACGTGGCGGGAGTTCACGGACGCGCTCGCGGACGGCCTCGGGGCGCCGCGCGCGCGGCTGTCGATGCCCTATCCGGTGGCGAGCGGCCTCGGGGCGGTGCTCGAGCAGGGGTACCGCGCGGCGCGGCGTGCCACGCGCGTGCAGGCGCCGGCGCTCCTCTCCCGCCAGGCGGTCCACATCATGGGGATCGACCAGGACTTCTGCAATCGCAAGGCGCGCGAGGTGCTCGGCTGGGAGCCGCGGGTCGACTACGCGGCGGGGATGCAGGCGACCGTCGCGTGGCTGCGCGACGAGCATCTGGCGGCGCGATGAGGGCCGCTCTGCGCCGCGCGCTCGGGCTCCTTGCGGCGCTCGCCGTCCTCGGCGCCGGCGGGGGCGCGGCCGCCTCCGCCGCCTCCGCGCAGCCGGTGTGGGTCGGCGTCGATCGCGCGCCGGTCACCGCGCCGCTGCCGCAGGGCTTCCTCGGCATCGCGCTGGAGGTCTCGACGGTGCCGCGCTGGGTCGGGAGCGCGACGACGCCCGCGCAGGTCAATCCGGTGCTCGTGCAGTTGCTGCGCAACCTCAACCCGAGCGGGCCGTACTCGATCCGAATCGGCGGCCAGAGCACCGACCGCTCGTGGTGGCCGGTTCCGAATCTCACAGCCCCCGCGGGCGTCACGTACGCGATCGGCAGCTCGTGGGCGAAGGCGGCGCTGCTGTTGGCCGAGCGGCTCGACGCCCGGTACGTGATGGGCGTCAACCTCGAGGCGAACTCGCCCCGGATCACGCAGTACGAGGCGGGTCAGCTGCTGGCGGCGATCGGCCGCAAGTACATCCGGGACTTCGAGATCGGCAACGAGCCCGACCTGTACACGCACACCCCGTGGTACCGGGTCCAGCACGGCCGCCGGGTGCCGTGGTACATCCGCATCGGGACGCCGTACTACGCGCGGCCGGCGGGCTACAACGAGACGGACTTCCTCACGGAATGGCAGCAGACGCTCGCCGCGATGCCGTCGAGCGTCCCGATCGCCGGCCCCGACACGGCAAGCGCCCAGTGGATCGGGCCGTTCAGCGCCCTGATGGGGAAGACCCACCGGATCGGGATGCTCGACTCTCACGCGTACGCGCTGTTCAACTGCGTCACCGACCCGTCGAACCCGAAGTACCCGTCGATCCCGCACCTGCTCGAGCGCGCGGCAGCGACCAGGATCGTGCGCGGCGCCTCCGAATTCGCCCCGCTCGCCCACCACTCCGGCATCCCGTACCGGATCGACGAGATGGGGTCGGTGAGCTGCGACGGGCACAGCGGCGTGAGCGACGCGTTCGCCTCGGCGCTGTGGGTGACGGACGCCCTGTTCGAGGCGGCCCGCGCGGGCGTGACGGGCGTCAACCTGCACAGCTTCCCGAACTCGAGCAACGGGCTCTTCGACCTCGCCGACACCCGCACCGGCTGGGTCGCCGACGTCCACCCGATCTACTACGGCGCGCTCATGTTCGCGCAGGCGGATCCGGCGGGCGCTCGCATCATCCAGATTCCGTCCGCGTATCCCTCGACGCTGCGAATCTGGGCGACGATCGGCGCCGACCACAAGGTGCGCGTGCTCATCATCAACGTCGGCTCCCATCAGCTCGTGACGATCCACGCGCCGAAGGGCTTCGGCTCCCGCGACGCAAGCGTCGAGCGGCTCGTGGCTCCGAGTGTGAGCGCGACCAGCGGTGAGACGATCGGCGGCCAGACGCTTGGCAACACGACGACCGGCGAGGTGCCCACGCCGACGCTCCAGTGGGCCCGGCCGCAGAAGACCGGCTACACGGTGGGGTCGCCCGGCGGCTCCGAGACGCTCGTCACGTTCAGCTACCGGGTCAAGGCGGCGACCGGGAAGTAGCGATTGATCGCTCGGCGGCCTCGTTCGACGTGGGCGAGGCGCGCGGGGACGCGCCGAGCACCACCCAGCGCTCGCCCCGGAAGCGGGCGCCGCATGTGAGGTCGCGGACGAGCATCAGCACGATGAAGCCCGCCCACACCCCGGTCAGGCCCCAGTGCAGGAGCAGGGCGGCGATCGAAACCGCGGCGTAGACAGCGCCGGAAACCACCATGCTGCCGGCGAGGTACGTCGTCTCGCCGGCGCCGAGCAGGATCCCGTCGAGCGCGTAGGCGACCGCGCCCACGACCTGCAGCAGGCAGAGCAGCGGCCACATCGCCGCGGCGCGTCCGAGCACATGGGGGTCGTCGGTGAACGCCCGCGGGATCACGCCGCCGAGCGCGTCGAGGAGCGCGCCGAGCACGATGCCGCCGGCGAGCGAGAGCTCGATTATCCGCCGCGCGACCGCTCGCGCGCCGGCTCCGTCTCCGGCGCCGAGCCGGCGGCCGATGAGCACCTGGCCGGCGATCGCGATCGCGTCGAGCAGGAGCGCGAGGAAGCCGAACAGCTGCATGCCGATCTGGTGGGCGCCGAGCGACGTGGCGCCGACGCGCGCGACGACGGCTGAGGCGACGATGAACGCTCCGTACAGCGACGTGGTGCGCAGCACGAGCGCGGACCCCATCCGCAACAGCGGGCGCATCCGCGCCCAGTGCGCCCGCCGGTCGGCGGCCATCGCGCCCGCCCGCCAGAGCGCGGACGCGAACGCGGCGCCCATCGCGGCCTGCGCGATCACCGTGGCCCACGCCGAGCCGGCGACGCCGAGGCCAAGGCCGTACACGGACCAGAGCTCGAGCGCGAGGTTGAGCAGGTTCGCGGCGACCACGACGAGGAGCGGCGAGCGCAGGTCGCCGGCGCCGCGCTGGTACCCCTGCCCGGCGAGCGCGACGAGCGCGCACGGCAGCCCGAGCGCGCCGATCCGCAGGAACCGGGCGGCGAGCGTCGCAACGTGTCCGTGGCCGCCGAGCAGGCCGATGAGCTGGGGGGCGAGACCGGCGGCGATCGCCGCCACCCCGAGTCCGACGGCGAGCGCGACCCACAGCGACTGGACCGCGACCTCGCCGGCACGGTTCGGCTGGCCTGCGCCGTGCAGGCGCGCGACCTGCGCGGTCACCCCGTAGGTGAGGAAGTTGCAGAACGCCGCGAACGCGTCGAGCACGGTTGAGGCGAGTGCGAGCGCCGCCAGCTGCGGAGTGCCGAGATGGCCGACGATCGCGGTGTCGGCGAGCAGGTACAGCGGCTCGGCCGCGAGCGCGCCGAGCGCCGGCAGCGCGAGTCGGGCGATCTCCCGGTCATACGGGCCTGTCCAGCGGGATCGCATGCGGATTCGCTTCGGGCGGCGGGGCGCGTCCGCCGTCAGCGCGACGGGCTCGGCGCGCGGTCCTCCAGCGCCCTGTCGCCCGGGTCCGCGCACGGCTCGCCGTCGCCGGTCCCGAGCTTCGGCGGCTCGGCCCCGGTGAGCGTGTGCCGCAGCCCGACGAACGCGAACGCGCCGAGGATCGCCGGGACCGCGACCTGGAAGACGCGGTAGGTGAGCACCGCCGCGGTGGCCGTCGCGAGCGTGCTCCCGTACAGGACAAAGGCGCCGATCAGCCCACCGTCGGTACCGCCGACGCCGCCGGGCAGCGGGATGAGGCCGCCGAGCTGGCCGATGTCATAGCCGAACACGGTCGCACCGATTGCGAAATGGCTGTCGTAGGCGGCGAACGCCACGAGCATCGCGCCGATGTCGAACACGAGGTAGCCGACGGCGCCGAGGATCGCGCGCCAGCGGCGCTCGCGGATGAGCGTGCCGACGTCGCGAATGCCGCCGGCGAGCGAGACGATCACGATGCGCAGCTTGCCGCTCACCCGGCCCTGCATCCGGTTGTGCGCGATACGGCGCAGGAACAGCGGCAACAGCGCGGTGGCGATCGCCGTCAACCACGCGAGGCCGCTGAACGCGGCCGTCCACGCGACCGGATCCCTGGCCGAGAACACGTGCAGGAGGAGCAGTGGGCCGAGGACCGCCGCGAGCGCGAAGTTCGGCAGCGACGTGAGCACGAAGAACGCCACCGAGCGCCGGCCGATGCGCTCGCTCTCCATCCCACCCTGGTGCAGCGCCCAGGCGCCGAGCGCGAGCCCACCCGCGCCGCCGGTCGGCAGCAGCACGTTCGTCGCCTGCTCGGCCATGCCGAGGCGGTAGCTGAAGCGCCAGCTCATCCGCGGGCAGAAGACGTCGCGGAAGGCGACGATGTTCGACAGGCAGGAGGCGAGCTTGAGCAGCGCGATCGCGATCAGCAGGCGAGCGTCGACGTCGCTGAAGCGGTGGCGGAGGCTCCCGAGCCCCGGCAGTGAGATGACCGCGACCGCAACGACCCCGATGAGGATCGCGAAGCCGATGAGGCGGCGGACGAGATGGCGCGAATCGAACTCATCGGGAAGGTCGTCGCGCGGCCGATCCGGTCTCTCGGTTGCCGCCATCCCTCAAACTTATCTCGCTCTTAGGCGTTTGTTCATCGAAGTCTCATGTGTACGTTCGCATCGACCGGGAGGTGAGCAGCTCGAGGCGGTCGAGCGGGAGCGGATGCGGCCCGCCGCCGCGGACCGCGAGCACCTGGAACACGGAGATCTCGCCCGCGTCGAACGCACCCGCCGAGCCGGCCATGTAGAGCTCCCAGGCCCGGGCGCGCTCGCTGCCGACGAGGCCGACGGCGCGATCCCAGGCGGCGCGGAGGTTGTCGACCCAGTGGCGCAGCGTGAGCGTGTAGTGCTCGCGCAGCGACTCGACGTCACGGACCTCGAGCGCCTGATGCTGCATCGTCCCGATGACCCGCGCGAGCGGCTGAAGCTCGCCGTCGGGGAAGATGTAGCGCGCGATGAACGAGCGCGGGTCCGGCGGATCGTTGTGCAGGGGCGAGATCCCGTGGTTGAGCAGGAGCCCGCCCGGCCGGAGGAGGTCGTGGACGGTGCCGATGTAGCGCGCGAGCGCGGCGCGGCCGACGTGCTCGTACATGCCGACGCTCGCGATCTTGTCGAACCGGCGGTCGCCGAGCTCACGGTAGTCGGCGACGCGGATCTCGACGCGGTCGCCGAGCCCATGCTCGGTCGCACGCCGGCGGGCGAGCGCCGCCTGCGGCCTCGACAGCGTGATGCCGGTCGCGCGCACGCCGTAGTGCTCGGCGGCGTGCAGCACGAGCGAGCCCCAGCCGCAGCCGATGTCGAGGAACCGCTCCCCGGGCTGCAGCGCGAGCTTGCGGCAGATCACGTCGAGCTTGCGCTCCTGCGCGTCCTCGAGGGAGTCCGCGGGGTCGCTGAAGTAGGCACACGAGTAGACGAGGCTCGGTCCGAGCACGAGCCGGTAGAAGTCGTTGGAGACGTCGTAGTGGTGGCGGACCGCGCGACGGTCGCTCACGGGCGAGTGGCGCCGGTCGCCGTGGGCCTCGATCGACGGCACGGGCGGTCGCCGGAGCGCCGCCGGGCCGGCGACGCGGAGCGCGCCGAGCGCGAGCCGCGCGCGATCGCTTGGCGTGAGCGCGATCTTCCGCAGCGGGCGGCGCAGGGCGAGCAGCCGCTCGAGGTCGTCCTCGGCGACGAGCGACCCGTCGACGTAGGCGCGGGCGAGGCCGAGCTCGCCCGGCGCGTACAGCAGGTGGGCGAACGCGCGGCGGTCGCGCACGGCGAGCGTCGGGAGGTCGGAGCGGGCGTCCTCGGGAGCCAGCAACGAGCCGTCCCAGAAGCGCAGCCTGACCGGCACCTCGGCGAGCGCTCCGCCGGCGATCTCGGCAAGCGCCGCCCGCGCCCGCTCGGCGGCCGATCGGCGGCTGAGCGGGAGGCGCGGGAGGGTCGAGGCGCTCACCCTTCTCACTATAAGTCGGTCGTCCGGCGAACCCTCGGTGACGGTTGTCCCCCGGTACGTGGACGATCGGCGAAAGGCCCTCAGCCGCGGCGGCGGGCGCGGACGAGGTGCACGGTGACGCCGACGAGGACGCACGCTGCGATCGGGACGACGAGCGAATGGTCGCGGAGCAGCGCCCTCACGCCGCTCTCCGGCAGTGGCGGCTCCGGGATCCCGTCGGCAAGCGTGCGGCGCAGGCGCGCGGGGTCGAACCCGTCGCCGAGCACGACCTCGGGGGAGAAGGCGGCGAGCAGATCGGGCGCGGGCGACTGCGGCGCGGGCTCCGCGGACGCCGGTGCCGCAGGCGCCGAGGCCACGGACGCCGCTGCCATGGGCGCCGGGGCCGCGTGCGGCGGGGCGACGGACGCCGGGGCCGGGACGGGTGGATCGGCGAGTGCGACCGCGTGTGGCGAGGCGGCGAGTGCCTCGTCCGCGCCGGCGGGCTCCGTCGAGACGAGGGGGGACGTCGCGGGTGCTGACGGCAATCGACCCGGGTGCAGACGCGTCCTCTCCGCGGCAGGCCGGTCCGTGTCAACCGGCGCGTGCGCGATGGACTCGTCGGTGAGGGGCGGTGGCTCCGGCTCGGTGCGCCCGTCGGTGAGGGGCGGTGGCTCCGGCTCGGTGCGCCCGTCGGTGAGGGGCGGTGGCTCCGGCTCCGTGCGCCCGCCGGTGACCCGCGCGGGCTCGCGCTCGGCGGCGCCGGCCGGGTGGTTGACCGGCGGCTCGAGCGGCCGCGCCCGGAACGCCGAGGGCGCCGGGGCGGGTGCCGAGCTCGCCGAGCCGGGACCCCGGCGAGCCGCGGGCACGAGCACCATGATGAGCGTGATCGCGAGGGCCCCCGCACCGGCGATCACGAGCGCGGGCACGAGATCGCTGCCGACGGTGGCGACCGGAGCGGCCGCGGCGGCCGACGCCGGAAACGCGGCCCCCAGCAGGGCCGCAGCAGTGAGCGGGACGGCGAGCCTCACCGGTCGATGCATAGCACGACTCACGCCCAAACGCTACGCAATCCTGACAATCCACCGAATGTTGCAGGGGCGGTTGCCGATCCCGCGAACCGGCGACACGCAGGCGCCGGGCATCTCTGGTCGCGGAGGGCGACCGCGGGTGCCCAGCGCCTGCCGGCGCTCGGGGCTCAGCGCCGGATCACGTGAACCCTGGCGACTCCGTGCCGCCGGGCATAGCCGGCGTTGCGCCGCCGCACGTACGCGACGGACCGGCTATGCCTGGCCGCCTTCACGTACGCGACCCGTCCGTACGCGAAGAGCCGGTTGCGTCCGGCGCCGCCGTTGAGGTGCGAGACACCGGTGCCGGCGATCAGCGTGTCGTTGCCGTTTCCGCCGCCCAGCCTGTCGGGTCCGTTGCCGGCCCTGATGTGGTCGTTTCCGGCGTTGCCCTGCAGGTTGACCCTGCCGTTGCCTGCGACGATGCGGTCGTTGCCCTTGCCGCCGAGCACGCAGCCCGGCCCGTTGCCGAGCCTGATCCGGTCGTTGACGTCGCGCCGAAGACCGTCACGAAGTTGCGCAGACGGTTGACGATGACGTCATTGCCGGTGCCGCCGTTGACGCACGTCCGCCGGCCGCCGACGACCGTGATGCGGTCGTTGCCGGCAAGCCCCATGACGCGAGCGCGGTGACGCGTGCGGCACTCGCACGACACGCGAACCCTCCGCCCGCCGCGTGGGCCGAGCCGGCGAGCGCCAAGACGGCGACCGTGGTGAGGGAGCCGGTGCTCAGGAATGCCCGTCCGCGGTGTATGTCATATCTCACTCCTGAGTGAACGAGCCGGGCTCGGCCGGCGCCGCCCTCAGCTCGCAGGCCGCCGAGCCGGCTCCACGCCGCCGGACGGGCGCGCCGGCCGGCCGGTGGCGCGGGCGGGCTGCGGATTGGGCGACGGGACCCGATGCGGCGTGCCTCGCCGGTCGGGCGCCCACCGCGCCGCCCACAGGCCCCGTCGCCTCGGGCGCGGACGGCAAGGCCAGCGCGCGAGGACCGCGGCGCTCGCGCTCGTCCGCCTCCTTGGCCACCCGCCCGAGTGCGCTCGACCAGACGAGCGCAACCGTCATCGCGCCCAGGTAGGCGCCGATGGCGATCCACACGGCGCTCATCGCGCCGCCTCCGATACCGAACAGCGGCCGGGCCTCGACCACCCATCGAGATCCCGGCGAAGGGTTCCGACAACGTCCGTGTCTCTCATCCGTCCGTCCTTCCTGCGCGCTCGTTGCGCGATCTCCACATCACACTGCCGAGCGCCGCGTGGACGCTCGTCCCGGCATCACACCTGACTTCTGTCAAATGGACGGCACGAGCACCGCGCAAGGTCCGAAAATGAAGAGGGTTTCTCCATAAATCGAGCCGCGGGCTGGAGCTTTCTCGAACATCCGTCCAGGCGCGTACGTCGGGGCGGGACACCGGCCCGGACACGCCGGGCGCCCCGATGGCCGTGTGGGGCTCAGCCGCCGCGCAGTGTGGGGCTCAGCCGCCGCGCAGTGCGGGGCTCAGCAGCCGCGCAGCGGCGGCGGCTCGGTCGCCCCCCGACGACCGGCGGTTCAGCCGCCCCCGACGACCGGCGGTTCAACCGCCCCAGACGTCCGCGGCGACCTGGACGATCAGCTGGAGCTTCGCCCGTTCCTCGTCGATCGTCAGGCGGTTGCCCTCCTCGGTCGAGGAGAAGCCGCACTGGCCCGACAGGCAGAGCTGGTCGATGTCGACGTAGCGGGACGCCTCCTCGATCCGCCGCTTGAGCATGTCGGGATCCTCCAGCTGCGGGCGCTTCGTCGTCACCAGGCCGAGCACGACCTGCTTGCCGGGCGGGACGTAGCGCAGCGGCTCGAACGTCCCTGAGCGTTCGTCGTCGAACTCGAGGAAGTAGCCGTTCACCTGCAGGTCGCCGAACAGCGCCTCGGCGACGAAGTCGTAGCCGCCCTCGGCGACCCACATCGATTGGTTGTTGCCGCGGCACAGGTGGGTGGTGACGACGAGATCGTCGGGCTTGCCGTCGAGCACCCGGTTGAGGTTCGCGATGTACTGCTCGTGCAGATGGGCCGGGTCGCCGCCGATCTGCTCGATGTGCGCCCGCTGGGCGGGATCGTTGATGTAGGCGAGGCTCGTGTCGTCGAGCTGCAGGTAGCGGCAACCGAGCTCGTAGACGCCCTGCAGCTGGGCGCGGTAGGCGGCGATGAGGTCGTCCCAGAACTCCGCCGGATCGGGGTAGGCGCTCGGGTCGATGGCGGAGTTGCCGCCGCGATAGTGGACCATGCTCGGCGAGGGGATCGTCAGCTTCGGCGTCTGGCCCTCGTGGGCATGGTCGCGCAGGAACGTGAACGCCTCGGCGAAGATCGTCCGCGGCAGCGTCACCCGGGAGGTGATCGCCATCGCCGGCGGGGCGTAGTCGTACTCGCCCTCGGCGTCGCGGAAGTGGACGTGGATCGACTCGCCCTCCACCTGCTCGACGCCGCCGAGCTGGTAGATGAAGTCCATGTGCCACGATGTCCGGCGGAACTCGCCGTCGGTGACCGTCTGCAGCCCGGCGTCGCGTTGCAGGTCGATCACGCCGAGGATCGCCTCGTCCTCGGCCGTGCGCAGCGCGTCCGCGTCGATGCGGCCGGCCTTGAACTCCGCCCGCGCTCGCATGAGCTCGGGCGGGCGGAGCAGGCTGCCGACGTGATCGGCACGGAACGGCGGTTGCGCGCGGCGGGACATAGGACTCCTCCTACTGATCTCTGGGGTCGGTCCGGGCGACCACTAGAACACGCGCAGGCCGATCTTGCTCACGAACCGCGGCGCGGTGTGCTTGGAGTAGCGCTTGCGCGCGTCGATCTGGATCCCGTAGAGGCGGTGGTGCGGACGCGCGGGGTACATCGGCTTGCGCGCCGACAGGAGCCCGCACGGGCCCTTCGCCCGGCCGAACTCCTGCCGGACGACGACCTTGTTGCGGTACAGGTAGTGGCCCCAGATCTCCCGACCCTCGGGGAAGCCCGAGAACGCCCAACGCGTCTTCATCCTCAGCGCGGACAGGCCGCGGCCCCGGCGCGACTGCGCCGTGACGAGCATGTCGGTGAGATGGGTCGTCGCGCTGCCGACGTACTCGTTGCCGTCGAGCGAGAAGTCCGTCGCGGTGATCGTGTCGCGCCGCTCGCCGGGCTTGAGGAGGAACGCGTACGGCGCCGCGCCGGTCGCCGTGAACGTGCCGTTCGGGCCGACGGGCGCATGCGTGATGAAGGTCCCGGTCGAGTCGCTGATGTCGACGGTGTCACCGGCGGGGAACCCGCTGCCGGTGACGACGATCGGCGGACGCTTGTGGCCGACCGTGACGTAGCACGCCCTGTCGACCGACACAGTCGCCGGCACGGTTGCCGCGCCGGCGGTCCCGGCGAAGCCCAGCGTCGCCCCCGCGGCGACGGCGGCGGCGGCCGCCGCGCGCTTCCCCTTGTCAGACATCGACATACAACGTTCCCCTTCCATTCGTGGATGGCCGCGTGCGCAGTCTACGCGGACGGGACCGCGGCGGCTCGCCGGGGGCCGAGCCGTCGGGCACTCGGCTGCCCAGGGGACTCGGTCGGCGGGCCGCTCCCTGGCTGACCGCGGGTCTTGCCCGGCGGGCCGCTCCCTGGCTGACCGCGGGTCTTGCCCGGCGGGCCCCTCCTGGGCTGACCGCGGGTCTTGCCCGGCGGCCCCCGCCTGGTCTTGCCCGGCGGCCCCCGCCTGGTCTTGCCCGGCGGGCCGCCCCTCGGCTCACCGCGAGCCTCAGCCGGCGGGCCAGGCGGCGTCGAGGCGCTGGACCTCGTAGCCGGCCGCGATGAGCTCGGCGACGATCTGCGCGCCGTGCTCAGGGCCGCGCGTCTCCAGCGTGATCTCGACCGCGGTCTCGCGCACATGGAGCGCGGCCGCCTCCCGCACGTGGGCGGCGTGCACGACGTTGCCGCCGCTCTGCGCGATCGCGGTGAGCAGCGCCGCGAGCGCCCCCGGCCGGTCGGAGATCCGGGTGAACAGCCGCAGCCGGCGGCCCGCGGCCGCCTCGTGACGCTGCGCGACCTGCGCGAGCAGGCCCGCGTCGACGTTGCCGCCCGACAGCACGACGCACGTCGCGCCCCGGGCCGACGGCGAGATCGCGCCGACGAGCAGCGCCGCGACGCCGACCGCGCCGCCGCCCTCGACGACGAGCTTGGAGCGCTCGAGCAGCCACACCATCGCGTCTGCCGTCTCGTCCTCGTCGACGACGACGATCTCGTCGACCCAGCGCTCGACAAGCTGGAGCGTGATCTCGCCCGGGCGCTTGACCGCGATCCCGTCCGCGATCGTCGCCCCCCGTGGGGTGATCGCCTCCGGCTCCCCGTGCGCGAGCGATTCCGGGAACGCGGCGCAGGCCGAGGCCTGCACGCCGATCACACGGGTGCGGGGCCGCATCTCCTTGATGGTGCCCGCGATGCCGGAGATGAGCCCGCCGCCGCCGACCGGTACGACGACCGTGTCGAGGTCAGGCACGTCGTCGAGCAGCTCGAGGCCGAGCGTCGCCTGACCGAGGATCACATCCGGGTCGTCGAACGGGTGGACGAACGCCGCGCCGGTTTCCTGCGCGCGCTCGATCGCCCGGGCGACCGCGTCGTCGACGGAGTCGGCCGAGAGATCGACGATGCCGCCGAACGCCTGCACGGCCGCGACCTTCGCCACCGGGGCCTCGCGCGGCATGAACACCTCGCACGGGATCCCGCGGGCGCGGGCGGCGTAGGCGAGCGACTGGCCGTGGTTGCCCGCGCTGCCGGCGACGACGCCGACCGGCTCGGTCAGCCGGGCGATGCGGTTGCCGGCGCCCCGCAGCTTGAACGAGCCCGTGCGCTGCAGGTTCTCGGCCTTGAGCACGACCTGGCCGCCGCACGCCTCCGAGAGCCCGCGGGAGGTGAGCAGCGGCGTGCGCCGCGTGAGCGTCGCGATTCGCTGCGCGGCGTCCCGCGCCTCGCCGCCGCCGATCCGGCGCACCACCTCCTCCGCACCCTGTCCACTCACGCGCACCGTGGCGCAGACAGTAGTGGAGGGGGCTGCTCCTCAGACGGCTTCCCGCGCGGCGGCGGCGAACACGGTCGTGCGGTCTCGTCCGGTCCGCTTGGCGTCGTAGAGGGCGAGGTCGGCCTCGGCGAGCAGGTCGGCGATCTCGCTGGTCGGCTCTCCGGCTCGGACGCCGGCGCTCAGCCGCACGGCCGGCAGCTCGCCGGTGCGGCGCACGAGCGCCACCCGGACGCGCTCGGCGAACGCCCGCGCGCCGGCGACGTCGGTGTCCGCAAGCAGCGCGACGAACTCCTCGCCGCCGAAGCGCGCGAGGATGTCCTCGTCGCGCGCCTGCTCACGCAGCAGCCGTCCGACGTGGCGCAGGACGCGGTCGCCGACATCGTGGCCCCAGCGGTCGTTGACGAGCTTGAAGTGGTCGATGTCGAAGATCACGAGCGAGAACGGCCGGGCGGCGCGCACCGCCGGGGTGAGCACGGCCCCGGCCCGCTCGTCGAACCCGCGGCGGTTGAACAGGCCGGTGAGCGGATCGACGCGCGCCTCCAGCGAGAGCGTCCGCAGCAGCCGCTCATTGCGGCCTTCGAGCGCGGTGACGACGAGTGCGATCGCGGTCGTCGACACCATCACGTCAACCCAGCGCTCGGGGTAGCCGTAGGGGCCGAGGATGTGAAGCGCGAGCGCGTCGCCGGCCGCGACGAGCACGACGATCGCACCCGCACCACGACGGCCGAAGAACAGGCACTGCCAGAGCACGGGCAGCGCGTAGAGCACCGAGGAGTCCGACGCGGTGACCTTCGTCGTGGCCACGGCGTAGGACACGAGCGCCACCCCGAGCGGTCCGTTGAGCATGATCACCCGCCGGGGCAGCCGTGGCCCGGCGAGGAACATGAGCCCCGTCATCGCCGTGACGACGTAGATCGGCAGCATCGAGAAGCTCGGAACCTTCGGCAGCACCATCTCGATCGCGCCGTCGAGCGCCGCCGCGCCGTACATCGCCGCGGCGCAGCGGGCCATGATCCGGGGATTGTGTCGGAGGCTCTGATCGTCCACCGACACTGCATCGGCGCTCCGCCCGCCGCCCATGAACGGCGGTCACCCGCGTTCCGGGGACCCGCTCCGGCGCCGCGCTCAGTTGAGCGCGCCGCGCGCGACCGCCAGGCACGCCTCGCAGCGCGGCCACGGCGGATTCCACGGATAGTCGGTCACGTCGCGCCCGCACAGGGCGGTGTCGGGATCGGCCTCGGTCACGAGATGGCAGAGCTCCTCGAAACCGTCGCTGCTGCGGCGGGGAACGTTCGCGCACGCGGGATGGACGTTCGGGGCACGGGTCGGCGTGGGGGCCGGGATCACGGCGCGAGCATACCTCCGTCAGCCGCTCTCCGTGCGCCCGCCCATGACCGCGCGCAGGTGCGTGAACGGCCGCCCGTCGCGCAACTCTCTGACGACCGCGTCGATCAGACCGTCGGACTCGATCATCCGTCCATCGGTGACCGCCGTGACCGTCGCCCGCTTGGCCTGGATGAGCCGGCTCATCGTCTCGTCGATCGTGTCCGCGGCGAGCAGGTACCACGCGGTCACGGCGTCCCGCTGGCCGATCCGGTGGCAGCGGTCCTCGGCCTGGTCGTGGATCGCCGGCGTCCACTCGAGCTCAAGGAAGGCGACGTTCGAGGCCCGCGTGAGCGTGATCCCCTGGGCGGCTGTGCGGGTCGCGCACACGATCAGCGGCGGCCCGGCGCGATCCTGGAAGGCGGAGATCGCCCGCTCGCGCGCGGCGAGCGGGTCCTCGCCGAGCAGGTGCAGCGCCTCCGGGAAGCGGGCGAGCACGGCCTTCTGGATCTCGACGTGCCGCGCGAACACGACGAGCGGCTCGCCGGAGGCGAGGAAGTCCTCGATCCAGGCGAGCGCAGCGGCGAGCTTCCCGCGCGCGGCGAGCCGCTGCAGGGTTCCGAGCTGGGCCAGGCGCTCGGCGCGGAGCGTCGCCGAGATCTTCGCGTTCAGCTCGGAGAGGTCGAGCGGCTGCGTGCGCAGCCACTCGATCACGTCCCGCTGGGCGAGGCGATACTCGGCCTCGTTCGTGAGCGCGATCGGCACGACGACCTGGCGCTTGGGCGGCAGCTGGGGCAGCACCTCGGACTTCAGCCGCCGCACGAAGCAGTGGCGGCGCAGGTGCCAGTGCAGCCGCTCCTCCGAGGCGCCCCCGACCCGCGCGCGGAACCGCTGCGAGAAGCGGGCTCCGGAGCCGAACTCCTTGAGACGGTCGATCACCCGCAGCTGGGCGATCAGCTCGTCGGGGTGGTTGAGCACCGGCGTGCCGGTGAGCGCGAGCTTCAGCGCGCGCGGCGGCAGCGCGGCGGCGAGCGAGCGCACCGCGTGGGTCCGCTTGGCGCTCGGGTTCTTGCAGTAGTGCGCCTCGTCGACGACGAGCGCCCGCGGGCGCCGGCGCACGAGCGCGTCGCGGTGGGCGGCGACGATCTCGTAGTTGAGGATCGTGATCTCGCCGCTCGGCGGGACCGCGACGCGGCCGTGGACGACCGCGACCGAGCGGTGCGGCAGCCAGCGCCCGGCCTCGCGCTCCCAGGTGAGCTTCATCGCAGCCGGGCAGACGACGACCGCCGGGAACGCGCCGTCGGCCTCGAGCGCGGCGAGTGCCTCGACGGTCTTGCCCAGGCCCTGCTCGTCGGCGATGAACGTCGCCCGGGCGTCGAGCGCGTAGCGCACCCCCGCCCACTGGAACGGCGCGAGCTCGCCGCCGAGCCGGGGCGCGACATCGGCGAGCGGCTCGACCTCGGTGGCGCGGCTCCGTGCGACCGCGTCGGCGGCGCGGCGGTGCTCGGCGCGGAGCTCCTCGAGGACCTCGGCCGCCTCGGCGGTGACGGTCACCGTATGCTCGGCGAGGAACGCGTCGAGCTGCTCGACGACCCACGGATCGACCGCGACCGCGCGGGTGCCGCCCGCGCCGGGCAGACGCTCGAACGCGACGCCCACCTCCGGGTCGAAGCCGACCTGGAGCTGGAGCTCCTCGCCCTCGACGCCGCGATGGAACGCGAGCACCGCCGCCGGTGGCGCCTCGCCGTGCTCGATCGCCTGCAGCACGCGCTCGGCCGGCGCGTCGAGGCGGGCGGAGCGCTCGGCGCGCAGCGCCCGGGCGACTTCCTCGGTGAGCGGCGCGAGCGTGCGCCCGTCCTCGGCCACCTCGGCGCAGGCCGCGATCGGCTCGGGCAGCGGGCCGGCGAGCGTGTGGAGCGCGAGGCGGCCGACGCCGTCGTGCCGGGTCGTGGTGACGGTGCCGATCCAGCGGCGGCGGACGCCTCGGAGCCATTCCTCGACGTCGGCGGCCGCGTGCAGCTCGGGGAAGCGCTCGAGCATCTCCTCGACCTTGAGCGCGGCCCAGTCGGAGGCGGGCGCCGACCACTCGCGCGTGTCCCAGTCGAAGCGGCGGTGGGGGATCGAGCGCGCCATCTCGACGAGCGCGCGGTCGTAGGGGAACGCGAGCACGACCGTCTCCGTCCCCTCCCGGTCGCGGCGCAGCTCGATGTTCGCCCGCGGCTCGACGAGCTCCATGCGGTTCGACATTAGTGGCGGCGGCGGACCGAGGCGAGGGGCGCGCCGCGGCCTGAGAACGCGCGCGCTCAGTGCGCGGCGAGCGCCGCGTCGGTGCCGGGGCGCGGGGCGGAGGTCTCCTCCACGATCGTCTCGGCGGCACGCTCGGCGGTGCGCCCCGCCCACCGGGTCGTCGTCAGGAAGCCGATCGCCAGGAGCGCCGCGCCGACCGCGGCGACGACCCACCACACGGGGTGGGTCGCGTGCGCGAAGCCGGCGGACACGCCGGCGACGCCCTCGCCGCCGGCGATCGCGCCGAACACCGCGACGCCGAGCGTCGAGCCCCCCTGGCGCGCCGTGGAGGCGATCGCCGCCGCCACGCCGGCCATCGACGGGGGCATGCCGGAGACGGCGGTGTTCGTGATCGGCGGGTTGAGCAGTCCCATCCCGATCCCGATCAGCAGATACGCCCCGAACAGGTAGATCATCGAGGTCGAGGCCTGAAGCGAGGTGAGCATGAGGCCGCCGGCGATGAGCGCCGCGGAGCCGCCGAGCAGCGGGACCCGGTTGCCGAACGCGCCGACGAAGCGGCCGGACAGGGGCGCCATCACGAGCAGCGGGATCGCCATCGGCAGCGTGTCGATTCCCGCCTGGAGCGGGCTCAGGCCGCGCGTCTCCTGCAGGTAGAGCGTGTTGACGAACAAGAAGCCCCCCTGGACCACGAACGCCCCGAGCGCGAGCGCGGTCGCGCCGCTGAACGGAGCGCTGCGGAAGAAGCGCACCTCGATGAGCGGCTCGCGGGCGCGCCGCTCGTAACGGATGAGCGCCGCCAGCGCGACGGCGCACGCGCCCCCCAGCGACAGGGTCTGCGCCGACAGCCAGCCGGCGGAGGGCGCCTCGATGATCGCGTAGATGAGGCAGGCGAGCGCGACGATCACGAGCAGCTGACCGACCGGGTCGACGCGCCGCGGCCGGTCGGCGCGCGACTCCGGCACGTAGCGCGCGGTGAGCGCGATCGCGAGCAGGCCGATCGGCACGTTGACGAGGAACACGGCCCGCCAGGAGAAGCTGTCGACGAGCAGGCCGCCGGCGATCGGCCCGAGCGACAGCGAGATCCCGATCACGCCGCCCCACACGCCGATCGCGCGGGCGCGCTCGCGCGGGTCGGTGAACACGTTGCGGATGATCGACATCGCGACCGGGTTGAGCATCGAGCCGCCGACCGCCTGCAGGACGCGGGCGCCGATGAGCAGCCCGAGACTCGGCGCGAGGGCGCAGAGCAGCGAGCCCGCCGAGAACAGCGCGAGCCCGATCTGGAACACGCGACGGCGTCCGATGCGATCGGCGGTCGAGCCCGAGAGCATGAGGAGCGTCGCGAGCACGAGCGTGTAGGCGTCGATCGTCCACTGCAGGCCCGACACGCCCGCGTGCAGCGAGCGGTGGATCGCGGGCAGGGCGACGTTGACGATCGTCACGTCGAGCCCGACGATGAGCAGGCTCATCGAGCAGATGAGGAGCACGAGCAGGCGCTGTCGCGGATCGGGCACCGGTGACTCGTCGACTGGGGGCGGAACGGTCATTCCGCCCCAGCTTAGTCGGCCTTCGGTGGCATGCCGGAGCACGCCCGGTCGGGCGGATCAGGGGAGCTCGATGGCCCAGGCCTCGATCAGCGCGCGCGCCGCCTCGACGTCGGGGGCGAGCGGCCGGTCGGCGAGCTCTGGGTCGAGGAGCGGGGCGGCGGCATCCCACAACGAGCGGTCGCCGCGCGGCTCCAGCCCCGCCAGCCGGAGCGCGCGCACGGCGACGACCAGCTCGCAGGCGACCGCGACCCGGAGCGCGTCGAGCGCCTCGCGGGCGCGGCGGACCGCGGTCGGCGCGAGGCTCGAATGCGACTCGACGCCACGGGAAACCGAGACCGTCTGCGCGGCGACGGGCGTGACGAGCGAGCGGACCTCGGCGACCGCCGCGTGAGCGGTGTACTCGAGTACGAGCGCGCCCGACTCGGCCCCGGCGCGGCCGGGGCGGGTGAGGAACGGGGGCAGGCCGGTGAGCCCGGAGTCGAGCAGCGTCGAGACGCGGGCGGCGATGAGCGCCGCCGAGGAGGCGAGCGCCGTGCGCAGGCCGTCGATCACGTTCGCGAGCGGCGCCGCGTGCGGGTTGCCGTTGGGGAGCGCGACGCCGTCGACGACGAGCGCGTTCTCCCCGGCGAAGTTGAGCTCGTGGCCGACGGTCTCCTCGAGCGCCGCCAGCGCGTCGTGGACCGCGCCGTCGACCTGCGGCTGGGCGCGGAACGGGTACGGGTCCTGCACGGGGACCGTATCGGCGAGCGCGGCGAGCATCTGTCCCGCTGGAGAGGACAAAGGCTCCCCGCGGTCGGTCGACGGCCCGCGCCGGCGGCGATCGGTCAGCCCACCGAGCAGCTCGCGCATCCGCGCGGCGACCGCCGACTGGCCGGGACGGTGGCGGGGGGAGTGGATCCGGGGATCGAGCACGACCGGATCGGCGCCCGCTGCCTCGAACGAGAGTGCGGCCACCGACAGCCACGCGTCGAGCAGGCGCCGCGCGTCGACGACGAGCAGCGCCGCGGACCCGACCGCGACCGCGTTCGAGCTCATGAACGCGAGGCCGTCCCGCGGCCCGAGGACCGCCGGTGCGATGCCCGCATCGCGGAGCGCCGCCGCCGCGTCGAGCAGCTCGTCGCCGCGCCACACCGCTCCCTCGCCGAGCAGGCAGAGCGCGATGTCGGCGAGGTTCGTGAGATCGCCCGTCCCGAGCGACCCGAGCTCCCGCGTGAACGGCGAGAGCCCCGCGTTGAGCGCGGCGACGAGCGCGTCGAGCAGTTCCGCGGAAACGCCCGCGCCGCCGGCGGCGATCTGGTTGGCGCGCGCGGCCATCGCCGCGCGCACCAGCGTCGCCGGCAGCGGACGCCCGGCGCCGCCGGCGTGGCTGCGCAGCAGCGCAAGCCCCGACCCGGCGCGGTCGTCGGCCGCGACGCGGTGGCCGCGGAGCGCGCCCACCCCGGTCGAGACGCCGTAGAGCTCGGCCCCGGACTCGATGAGCGCGGCGAGTGTCGCCCGCGCCGCGTCGTTGCGGGCGCGCGCCTGCGGGGCGAGCACCGCGAGCGCGCCCTCACGTGCGATGAGCGCGACGCGGCGGGGCGTGAGCGTGTCACCGTCGAGGACGACCGGCTCGGGCTGGAGGATCGCCCCGGGTGGCTGCGCGATGGGGGTCATCGGGCGCGGGAGATCGGAGGCAGGCGGAGACTCGAAGCCACGCGGGGGGTCAAGGCAGGCGTCAACGGCGCGGTGGATCGGGGGCGCGTCTCATCGGCGGAGTATCGTCGCACGACATCTCCGCGGATCAGAGACGCCGCGGAGGGGGCGACGAATTCATGGCCGAGCCAGTTCTCATCACCGGCGCCGATCTCGATCCCGCGACGCTCGAGGCGATCGCCCGAGATGGCGCGCCGGTCGCGATCGACGCCGCCGCGCGGTCGCGGATGGCGACGACGGCGGCGCTCGTGGAGCGCGCGGCCGCCGCCGGGCGTCCGATCTACGGCGTGACGACCGGCCTCGGCGCCCGCGTCACCGATCCAGTGGATCCCGGGGAGACGGCGGGCTACCCGCTGCGCACGATCCGCGGCCGGGCGACCGGCGTCGGCGACCCGCTCCCGCGTGAGCTCGTCCGCGCCGCGATCGCGGTGCGGCTCAACGGCCTGTGCGCGGGCGGGGCGGGGGCGCGTCCGACGCTCGCCGAGGGCCTCGCGGCGCTCCTCAACGCGGGGATCCACCCGGCGATCCCGCGCAGCGGCTCGCTCGGGCCCGCCGACCTGTGCCTGATGGCGCACGTCGGGCTCGCGCTCATCGGCGAGGGGCGCGCGGAGCTCGACGGGGTGTGGATGGACGCCGGCGATGCGCTCGGGCGCTGCGGGCTCGGGCCGGTGCCGCTCGGGCCGCGCGACGGCCTCGCGGTCTGCTCCAGCTCGGCGGTGGCGATCGGCGCCGCCGCGCTCGCGCTCCGCGACGCGCGTGCCTGCCTGGACGCAGCGCAGATCTCGGCGGCGCTCGCGATGGAGGGGTTCCGCGCGAGCCTTGCGCCGATCGACCCGCGGGTCGTCGACGCCCGGCCGGCGCCCGGGCAGGCGTGGGCGGCCGCCGGGCTGCGGGCGCTGCTCGCAGGCGGGGAGCTGGAGGCGGCCGAGCGCCCCCGCCGGCTGCAGGACCCGCTCAGCGTGCGCTGCGCAAGCCAGCTGCACGGCGCGCTGCACGCGGCGCTCGACTTCCTGGAGGCGGCCGTCATGCCCGAGCTCTCCGGGGCCGCCGACAACCCGCTCGTCCTCGCCGGCCCCTCCCGTGACGGAGAGGGCGATGGGGAGATCCTCGCAACCGGCAACTTCGCCTCGCCGGCGCTCGCGCTCGCGCTCGACGGTGCGGCAATCGCCTGCGCCCAGGTCGCGCACGCGATCGCCGAGCGCCAGGCGCGTCTCAAGGAGCCGCGGCTGAGCGGTCTGCCCGCCAACCTCGTGGCGGTCGATCCGAGCCGCGCCGCGAGCCGCTCAGGCGTCGCGCCCCTGTCGAAGACCGCGGCGGCGCTCGCCCTGGAGATCCGGCACCTGGCCGCGCCCGTGGCGACGCTCCAGGCGGTCGTCTCCGACGGCGTCGAGGATGATTCGACCGGCGCCCTGCAGGGCGCGCTTCGGCTGCGCGAGCAACTTGCGAAGCTGCGGCTGCTCGTCGCGCTCGAGATGCTCGTCGCCGCCCAGGCGGTCGACGTCGCGAGCGCGGTGGGCGGCTCGGCCGCGAACGGCTCGACCGCACCGGGGGGTTCGGGCGCGACCGGCGGGCTGGGCAGGCCCGGCGGCCCGGGCAACGGGACGCCCCCGATCGGGCTCGGGGCCGGCACCCGCGTCGCCCACCGCGCGGTGCGGGAGCTCGTCCCGCCGCTCCGCGAGGACCGCGCGCTCGGCCCGGAGGTCGAGCGGCTCGAGCGGGCGCTCGTGGCGGGCGGCGCGCTCGCCGGACGTGTCCGCGACGCGCTTGGAACCGCGGCGCCGCGCTGAGCTCGGCTCGCCGGGCGTCCGCACGCCGCCAGTGCCCACCTTGGCGCCGGTCGGGCGGGTTCGGTCGGAGTTGGCGCACAACGCCCTGCGGGCAGCCATGCGCCGCCGGTTCGGGCTGGTCGTCCGTGAGTGGGTCATGGCTCGTTCAGGGAGCGTTCGGGGTGGTGTCGCTCGGGTTGCTCACCGATCCACTCGATGACGGGCTCGTCGGCGCCGACGCGCGAGTGGCCGGCGCGGCCTGCGTCGTTGGAGCGGGCGAGGCTGCGTGGCGCCGGGTGTGGGCCAGAACGCGCCGCGACGCGTCGTGGGCGAGGTGCCGGACGAGGAGAACCGTGGTCGCGCCGGCCGCCGTCGTGCCGAGCACGGCGACGGCGGCAACCACCGCCGCCTTGCTCGTCACGGTCGCGCCCACCGTCCCCGGCTGCGTGGAGGACGCTGCGGCCTTCGCGCCGGCATGACCGGCGGAGCGCGCCAGCCGCCGGGTTGCCCGGCCGAGCCGCGCGGCGTGATGAAACAGCCTGGCGAGCACTCCGGCGCCAGCGGCCGCGGCCCGGCTCCCGGGAGCAGCGGGTTGAGCGCGGCGTAGGTCTGCTCTTGAACGCCGCGCTTCGCGGCGCGGCACTTCGGGCAGATCCACGAGTGAGCCTGAAGCGCGCGGGACGCCTCGCCGGTGGCGTCGTAGTTGCTGGTGTGCTTGCGCAGCCGCCAGCAGCGAAACTCGGGGTTCTCCTTGAGCTTGCGTTCGAGCATCCGCCGCTCCCGCTGGGCCTTGTGCGCGATCGCCGCGGGAATTCTCAAAATTCGGTTGGACGGCGACGGCCCTGGCCGTTGTGCCTGGCGTTCCCGAGGCGCGCCGGGAGGCGCGCGATACTCGGGCCCGGCACGTCTGCCGAGCAACGAGCCCGCGGGCTGGCGCGGCCTACCGTGGCCAGCGGATGCGCTCGGCCAACTCGGCGGGCCCGAGCGCCAGCAGCGCGCTTCGCTCGATCGGCCGGTATTCGCCGTCTGGGCTCAGCGAGAGCCAGTGGACCTCGCGTCTCTGCGGATCGACGATGAGGAGCTCGTCGACGCCGTGGGCGGCATAGAAGCCGAGCTTCTCCCAGGTCTCGTCGTCGGGCGAGACGATCTCGACCACAAGGGCGGCCGTGGGCATGAACACCTGGTCGGGAATGGCGCGAAACAGGGCGCCATCCGGGACCCGGTAGTCCTGAGGGCCGTCCCCGAGGTTGAAGGTGTTGATCAGCGGGACCAGCCCGGCCTCTCGAGCGGCTGGACCGAGCAGTTCGGCGAGGTGCTGTCCGATTTGCCCGTGGCGGGGGTGCGGCGAAGGATTCATGTGGTAGACGCCCTCCCAGACCTCGTCGAGTCGGTCCTGGCCGAGTGCGGCGCGGCGCTCGAGCAGCTGCTCGAACTCGTACGGCGGTGGGTCCTTGACGAGCGTCGGCACGTCTTTGACAGTACAGCGTGTGTTGGGTTGACATCGCGTCGCCTGGCGTCCTTCTCTAGTCCACCGCACTGTCGCGGTGGCCACTGTGCGGTGCGCTCCCAAGCTGGCCGACAGAACCGCATCCTGGCGCGGGCACAGAGCCGCCCACCGCCGGTGTTGTGACGAATCCGGGACTCGCGGCCCGTCGCGTCGTCGGTGATCCGGGGCTCGCGGTCCGCCGCGATTGCCATTCAGTGGAATGACTACCGACAGGTGATACGCTGCGCCTCGTGCCCGCCCGCGCCACCCGCTCCGCCGCCGACGCCCGTTCCACCGACGCCGCCCCCGCGACGACGACCCGCACCGTCGAGCGGGCACTCGATCTGCTCGAGGCCGCGGCGGTCGCCCCCGACGGGCTGACGCTCACCGAGATCGCGGGGCGGACGGGGCTGTCGGCGTCGACCGCCTCGCGGCTGCTCGCGACGCTCCAGGCGCACTGGTTCGTCGCCCGCACCGCCGACCAGCGGTTCCGGTCGGGGCCGCGGCTGCGCCAGCTCGCGGTCGGCGCGATGCGCGTCGACCCGCTGTACGAGCTCGCCGGACCGCACCTGGCGGCGCTCGCCGCCGAGACCCGGGAGACGGCGAACGTCGGGGTCGCGCTCGACGCGGACCGCGTCCTGTACCTGCGCCAGCACGCGGGCCCGCAGTTCGTGCGGGTCGCCGGCTGGACCGGGCGGTCGATCCCGCGGCGCGGCACGGCGCTCGGGGCGGCGCTCGCCGGCGAGGCCGGCGAGGGGGGTTTCGTCGTGCGCCGCAGCGCGGTCGAGCCGGATGTCGTCTCGATCGCCGCGCCGATCCGCGGGGATGGCGGGGCGATCGTGGGCGCGCTCAGCGTCCTCGCCCCGAGCTACCGCACGACCCGCGCCCGGGAGCGCGCCCACGGTCGCCGCGTCGCCGCGCATGCGCGGGAGCTCTCCGAGCGCGTCCGGGCCGGGGGCGCGACGATGATCGACAACTCAGGCGAGGAGGTGGCGTGATGGGATCGGGACTCGAATGCCGTGGCTGGCCGCAGGAGGCGGCGCTCCGGATGCTGCGCAACAACCTGCACCCGGACGTCGCCGAGAACCCGTCCGAGCTCGTCGTCTACGGCGGGATCGGCAAGGCGGCACGCAACTGGGAGAGCTACCGGACGATCGAGCGCGAGCTGCGCCGCCTCGGCGACGAGCAGACGCTGCTCGTCCAGTCCGGTAAGCCGGTCGCCGTGTTCGACACGCACGAGCGCGCGCCGCGGGTGCTCATCGCCAACTCGAACCTCGTCCCGAACTGGGCCAACTGGGAGACGTTCCGCAGGCTCGACGACGCCGGGCTGATGATGTACGGCCAGATGACCGCCGGCTCCTGGATCTACATCGGGTCCCAGGGGATCCTGCAGGGCACCTACGAGACGTTTGCGGCCGCCGCCCGCAAGCGCTTCGACGGCACGCTCGCCGGCCGCCTCGTCGTCACCGCCGGGCTCGGCGGGATGGGCGGCGCCCAACCGCTCGCGATCACGATGCTCGACGGCGCCGCGCTCTGCGTCGAGATCGACATCTCGCGCATCGAGAAGCGCATCCAGACCGGCTACCTCGATGAGCGCGCCGGGGACCTCGACGACGCGCTCGCGCGCCTGGACGACGCGCGCGCCGAGCGGCGCGGCCTGTCGATCGGCCTCGCCGGCAACGCCGCCGAGATCCTGCCCGAGCTCGTGCGCCGCGGCGTCGAGGTCGACGTCGTCACCGACCAGACCTCCGCGCACGATCCGCTCAACGGCTATGTCCCGGCGGGGATGACGCTCGAGCAGGCGGTCGTGCTGCGCCGCTCGGATCCCGAGGACTACCTCAAGCGGGTCGGGGAGTCGGCCGTCGCCCACGTCTCCGCGATCCGCGCACTCCAAGAGGCCGGCGCCGAGGCGTTTGACTACGGCAACGCGCTGCGCGGCCTCGCCCGGGAGCACGGCGACGCGGACGCGTTCTCCTACCCGGGATTCGTCCCCGCCTACATCCGCCCGCTGTTCTGCGAGGGCAAGGGCCCGTTCCGCTGGGTGGCGCTGTCCGGCGACCCGGCCGACATCCACGCCACCGACCGAGCGATCCTCGAGGAGTTCGGAGACCAGGAGCACATCGCGCGCTGGATCGAGCTCGCCTCCGAGCGCGTGCACTTCCAGGGGCTGCCCGCCCGCATCTGCTGGCTCGGGTACGGCGAGCGGGAGCGGGCCGGCACGCGCTTCAACGAGATGGTCGCCTCCGGAGTGCTCAAGGGCCCGATCGTGATCGGCCGCGACCACCTCGACTGCGGCTCGGTCGCCTCCCCGGAGCGCGAGACCGAGGCGATGCGCGACGGCAGCGACGCGGTCGCCGACTGGCCGCTGCTCAACGCGATGCTGATGACCGCGTGCGGCGCGAGCTGGGTGTCGATCCACCACGGCGGCGGCGTCGGGATGGGCAAGTCGATCCACGCCGGCCAGGTCGTCGTCGCCGACGGCTCCGAGCTCGCCGCCGAGCGGGTCCGGCGCACGCTCGCCGCCGACCCGGGGCTCGGGGTGGTGCGCCACGCCGACGCCGGCTACGAGCTCGCGCTCGAGACCGCGCGGCGCGACGGGATCGCGATGCCGATGCTCGACCCGGCGGGCGAGTGAGGCCGCCGTCGGTGAGAGGGGCGAGCGGCCGGGGAGGCGCCGGTGAGTGAAGCGACCGTGCGTGGGGGCGGCATCGCGTCCGTCGCACTGCGCGAGGCCGCCCAGATCCTGCTGCCGCCGCAGCCGGGCCTCCCGCACCTGCGCGGCGCGGAGCTGAACGCCCAGACGCTCGAGCCGGGCGCGCTGTCGCTGCGCGGGGGACGGATCGCGGCGCTCGAGGACGACCCGCTCGCCGAGCGCGCGATCGACTGCTCGGGCTGCGCGATCCTCCCGGGGTTCGTCGACTGCCACACCCACCTGCCGTTCGCCGGCTGGCGTGAGCGCGAGTACGAGCAGAGGCTCACCGGCGTCCCCTACGAGGAGATCGCGCGCTCCGGCGGCGGGATCCGCGCCTCCTCCCGGGCGCTGCGCGAGTCCTCAGACGAGCAGGTGCTCGGCCAGGCGCAGGCGCTCGCCGCCGAGATGCTCGCGCACGGCACGACGACGTTCGAGTGCAAGTCCGGGTACGGGCTCTCGCGCGAGGCGGAGATGCGCGCGCTCACGCTCGCCCGGGAGCTCGAGATCGCCGTGCCGCAGACGACGACCTCGACCGCGCTGCTCGCGCACGGCGTCCCGGACGGCTTCACCGCCGAGAGCTGGATGGATGAGGTGGCCGGGATGATGGGGGAGGTGCTGTCGGCGGGGAGCGTGACCGCGCTCGACATCTTCGTCGAGTCGATCGCGTTCAGCCTGCGCGATCTCGAGCGGATGGGGGAGCTCGCGGCCGCGGCGGGGCTGATCCTGCGCACGCACGTCGAGCAGCTCTCGCACATGGGCGCGGTGCCGGTCGCGCTGCGCGCGGGTGCGCGCTCGGTCGATCACCTCTCGACGATCGACGGTGAGGACATCGCCGCGCTCGCCGGAGCGCCGTGCGCGGCGGTCCTGCTCCCGGCCGCCGAGTTCCTCGGCGCCGAGCATCGGGCGCCGGGGCGGGCGCTCGTCGACGCCGGCGGGCTCGTCGTGCTCGCCACCGACGCCAACCCGGGGACCGCGCCGGTCGTCTCGATGCCGGTCGTGCTCGGGCTGGCGGCGCGGATGTACGGCCTGTCGGTGCGTGAGCTGCTCGGGGCGGCGACGCTCAACGCGGCGTGGACGCTCGACCTGAGCCACGATCGCGGCTCGATCGAGGTCGGCAAGCGCGCCGACCTGCTCGTGCTCGACGGCCCCGCCGAGCGGATCCCCTACCGCTTCGGCCACAACCCGGTGCAGATCGCGCTGATCGGCGGCGAGCTCGCCTACGTGCGGGACGAGGCGGCGGCGGCGAGGATCGGCGATGGTTGAGCGCGCGCGGCCTCAGGGCCCGGCGCCGCTCGCGCGCCGGCGGCGGATCCCGGCGATGCCGAACGCGCACTCGCACGCGTTCCAGCTCGACCTGAGGGGCGTCGGCGAGCGGGTGAGGCGCGGCGGAAACGACGACTTCTGGAGCTGGCGGACCGCGATGTACCGCCTCGCCGGCTCGCACGACCCGGACTCGATGCGCGAGGTCGGCGCGCGCGTGTACGGGATGATGGCCCGCGCCGGCTACGGCGCGGTCGGCGAGTTCCATTACGTCCACCACCGGCCTGACGGCACCCCCTACGAGGATCCGAACGCGATGGCGATCGCGCTCGCCGAGGCGGCGCTCGACCGTGGCCTGGCGATCACGCTGCTGCCGGCCGCCTACCACCGCGCGGGCTGGGCGGACGGCGCCGACGTGCCCCCGGCCGACGGTCAGCGGCGGTTCTGCGACCCGAGCGTCGCCGCCTACCTGGAGCGGGTCGATGCGCTCCGCGATTGGGCCGCTGGGCGGGACGGCGTCAGCGTCGGCGTCGCCGCGCACTCGGTGCGGGCGGTCCCGGCGGCGTGGCTGGCCGCGATCGCCGAGTACGCCGACCGGCACGCGCTCGTGCGCCACGTGCACGCCTCCGAACAGCGCCGGGAGCTCGCCGAGTGTGAGGCCGAGCACGGCTGCTCGCCGATCGAGCTCCTGCACCGCACCGGGTTCCTGGGACAGCGCACGTCGGTCGTGCACGCGATCCACGTGAGCGACTCCGACGTCGCCCGCCTCGCCGACAGCGACACGATCGTCGTCACCTGCCCGACGACCGAGGGCAACCTCGGCGACGGGATCCTGCCCGGCCTGCGCTACCGCGACGCGGGCGTGCGGCTGGCGATCGGCACCGACGAGCAGACCCGAATCGACCCGTTCGAGGAGCTGCGCGAGATGGAGACGCTCGCGCGGCGCGAGGGCGAGACCCGCGACGCGCTGCTCGCCGCCGCGGGTGGCGAGCTGTGGGACGTCACCGCCGCGGCGGGCCGGGCATCGCTCGGGCTCGACGGCGACCCGGCCGGCCCGGCGGACCGAGCGGCCGCGCGCGCCGGCGCAGCCGCCAGCGCGATCGAGATCGACCTCGACCACCCCGAGCTCGCCGCGGTCGCCGAGGAGGACCTCGGCTGGGCGCTCGCCACGTGCGCCTCGGCGGCGGTCGTGAGCGCCGGCGTACGAGTCGGGGATCGTGGTGGCGGGGAACCTGCACCCGTGGCCGAGATGCCCAACCGCGCGGAGTGATTCGCTCCGCTCGTGGCAGACCGCCGCGCGTACGCTCGGGCGATGAGCTACGAGGTGAGCCTCGACGCTCGGCGCGTCGACCGCGAGTGGGTGTGGCGGATGCTGTCCGGCGAGGCCTATTGGCTGCGCTGGCGGACGCGCGCGGACGTCGAGGCCCAGCTCGACGGGGCCTGGCGGGTCGCCGGCGCCTACGCGGCGGACACCGGCTCACAGGTCGGCTTTGCGCGGGCGTTCTCGGACGGGGTCGCGCACGCCTACCTGTCCGACGTGATCGTGGACCCGGGCCACCGCGGGCGCGGCGTCGGCAAGCTCCTCGTCGGAGCGATGGTCGACGACCCGGTGGGCGCGCGGCTGCAGTGGATGCTCCACACGACCGACGCGCATGGACTCTACGCCCAGTTCGGGTTCGAGCCGCCCGATGAGCGGGTCATGGTGCGGCCGGCGCCGCCGCGCTGAGCCCCGTCCGGACCGCTGACGGGCGCGCGTCTCAGGCGCGCAGGCGCAGGGGCGTGCCGGCGAGGTCCTCGTAGAGCCGCACGCTGCTCATCTCCCCGGCATCGTCACCGTAGACGAGCCGGGCGCGGCGGTGGATCTGCTCGACGAGCGCCGCCAGCTCGACGGGCACGCCGGCGTCACGGGCGAGCTCGACCGCGAGCGCCAGGTCCTTGGTGACGAGTCGCATCGCGAAGCCCTCGTCGTAGTCGCCGTCCTCGAGCACCATGCGCACGTCGCGCTCAAGGAACCCGGAGCTCGCCGGCGAGCTGACGAGCGCGGTGTGCAATCGCTCGAGCGGCACTCCGGCGCGGACGCCGACGACGAGCGTCTCGGCGGTGGCGACCGCGTGCATGAACCACAGCTGGTTGAGCAGGAGCTTGACCGCGTAGCCGGTGCCGCTCGGCCCCATGTGGAAGATGCGCCGAGGGTCGCCGATCGTCTCCAGCAGCGGCAGCGCCCGCCGGAACGCGCGCTTGGATCCGCCGGCGTAGATCGCGAGCGTTCCCGCCTCGGCACCGATCGTCTGACCGGCGACGGGCGCATCGACGAAATCCGCGCCGCGGGCGCGCGCGGCGGCGAGCGCCTTCCTGCCGACCTCTCGGGAGCTCGTGCTCAGGTCGATCACGAGTCCGCCGGGCGGCATCCGCGCGATCGCGCCCTCCGGGCCGCAGAGCACGGCGCGAACCTCCGGTGGCCCCGGCAGGCTCGTGATCAGCACCTCGGCATCGGCGACGCAGTCGGCGAGCGAGCGGGCGGCGCGGGCGCCGTCGCGCCGGGCGGTCCGCAGCGCGGCGCGGTCGAGGTCGAACGCCGACACCTCATGGCCGGCGGTGCAGACGTGGCGACACATGTGGCCGCCCATGTGGCCGAGGCCGATGAATGCGACGCGGCGCGGACGGGCGCCCGTCGCGCCACCACCCGCGAGGGCGCTCATCCGGCCACCGCCGGAGCGTCGTCCACCGCGTACGCGGCGAGCGCCGCCTCGTCCAGCTCGATCCCGAGCCCGGGGCGGCGGGGGACGGCGAGCATCCCGTCGCCGTCGATCCCCACCGGCTCGGCGAGCATGAAGTCGCGTCGCTCGGGCGTCCAGGCGGGCGGGTCGTAGGGGAACTCGACGAACGGACCGCCGCCGACTCCGCAGACGACGTGGAGGTTCGTGAGCAGGCCGATCCCGTTCGTCCAGGTGTGCGGAGTGAACCAGCGGTTCGCGCGCAGCGCGAGCTCGGCGAGCGTTCGCGCGCCGCCGATCCCGAGCGCGAGCACGGAGTCGGGCTGGAAGACGTCGAGCGCGTCGGCGTCGAGCGCACGGCGCAGCTCCCCGAAGCTCGTCGCCATCTCGCCGCCGGCGACACGCCGGCCGGTCTGCTCCCGGAGCTGGCGCATCCCCGCGAGGTCCCCGGCCGGGAGCGGCTCCTCGACCCAGAGCACGTCGAGCTCGGCGAGCTCCTCGATGACGGCGCGGGCGGCCTGCGGGCCGAGCGCGGGCTCGATGTCCCCCGGCATCCGCCAGCCCTGGTTGAGGTCGACCATGATCTCGAGCGCGTCGCCGACCGTCTCGCGCATCGCCCGGACGACGCCGATGCCCTCGGGGATCCGGTCCCGGGCGATCCTCACCTTGACCGCGCGGAATCCCTCCTCGAGCAGCGCCCGAGCGTCCTCGGCGCGGGCCGCCGGCGGGCGCATCTCCCCGAGCGACGCGTACGCGGGCAGCCGCTCGCACGCGCCGCCGAGCAGCGTCGCCACGGGCACGCCGAGCGCCTGGCCGGCGATGTCCCAGAGCGCCGCCTCGAGCGGCCAGCAGCGTCCCGCATGGAAGGCGAGCGTCTCGAGCGTCCGCCCGTGGCGGGCGAGCGCGAGCGGGTCGCGGCCGATGAACAGGTGCTCGTGGCCGGCAAGCCCGGCGAGCGTGTCGCCGCTCCCGATCCCGGTGATGCCCTCGTCGGTCTCCACGCGGACGAGGGTCGCCTCGAAGCGGGTTCGCGGCGACGGGTCCCAGGCGGCGCGGAACGGGGGATCGAGCGGGAGGCTCAGCGCCTGCGTGGCGATCCGCGTGATCCTCACGGCGCGCCGCCGTAGAACGGGCTCGTGATCTCGTCCCGGCGGGCGACGAGCGCCCGAGCGGCCTCGGGGTCGCGTCCCCGCGCGGCGAGGCGGACCGCCCTGACGGTCGCGGCGCGCGCCGCTCGCCGCACGGCGGTCTCGTCGCTCGCTGCCGGGTCGATGTAGACGGCGACGAACACGAGGACCTCGTCGCTGCATGGGACGAGGCCCTCGGCGACGGCGTCGAGCACGCCCTGGGCGATGCCGAGCTGACCGGCGCCCCACGTGATCGTCTGATGACGCTCCTCGAGGGCGGTCGCCTTGTTGATCATGATCGTCGGCGGCCACACAGGCTCGTAGCGGTCCTTGTCCTCGCCGACGACGACGAGGATCGGGGTGTGGCCCGGGGAGGGGGCGGTGAGCGTGCCGAGCAGCGCGGCGGCGGTCGGCGACCCGCGTTCGGCGAGCACGAGGTTGACGTGCGCGCCGTCGGGGTCGGTCCCGCTCCAGCCCTCGCCGATCCGCCCGTCGAACGTCCGCTCGCTCACCGCTCATCCTCTCCGTTGCTGTGCCCGATTCCAGCTCCGCGCGGGATCAAATCGGCCACGCCCGCGTCCGGCGGGTCCGTGCGGATCGCCGCCGCACTCGCGCCCGGCCGGATCTCGCCGATCGCCTCGACACCCGCAAGCTCCGGGTCGAGGACGACGATCGAGCGCCCGCCCTCGCCGGTCCGCAGCCGTTCCAGCGCCTGCGGCACGTCATCGAGCTCGATCAGGTGCGAGACGACGCTCCCGAGGTCGAGCCGGCCGTCGCGGACGAGCTGGACGAGGCCCGACAGCGTCAGAGCCGGATCGGCGGAGCCGTAGTAGCTCCCGACGAGCGACTTCTCCGAGAGCAGCTCGATCGCCGGCAGCGAGACCTCGACCCCGACGGGCGCGACGCCGACGACGACCGCGGTCCCGCCGGGCGCGAGCGCGTCCCAGGCGAGGCGGATCGTCGCCGCGGCGCCGACGACCTCGAACGCGTGATCGACGCCGCCGGTGATCGCGACCACCGCGCGCGCCGCGTCGCCGGCGCTCGCGTCGACGGCGTCGGTCGCGCCGCGGGCGAGCGCCCGCTCGAGCTTGTCCGCGCGCCGGTCGACGGCGACGATCGTCGCCGCGCCGGCGAGGCGCGCCGCGGCGATCACCTGCAGCCCGACTCCGCCGCAGCCGACGACGCACACGCGCTCGCCGATCCGCACCCGGGCGGCGTGGGCGACCGCGCCGAAGCCGGTGATCACGCCGCAGCCGAGCAGCGCCGCCTGCCACAGGGGAAGCTCCCGCGGGATCGGGATCGCGCTCCCCGCGCTCACGACCGCGCGCTCGGCGAAGCAGGCGACGGTGAGCCCGTGCTGGAGCGTCGCGCCGTCCGCGGCGGCGAGGCGCGAGCTTCCGTCCGCGAGCGTCCCGGCCACGCCGCGCGCCCCCGCCGGGCCGCAGAGGGTCCGCCGGCCGGCGCGGCAGGCGGGGCACGCGCCGCACGGGGCGACGAGGCTGAACACGACGTGGTCGCCGGGCGCAAGCTCGGTGACGCCCTCGCCGATCGCCTCGACGACGCCCGCGCCCTCGTGCCCGGGCACGAGCGGCCAGCGGCCGCGGCCGAGCGCGCCGTCGACGAGGTGCAGGTCCGAGTGGCAGACCCCGGCGGCGGCGATCCGCACCCGCACCTCGCCGGCGCGCGGCGGCGCGAGCGACACGGTCTCGGTCCCGACGCGTCCGGGCTCTCGGAGCACGCACGCGCGCATCGCGACCGCGCGGTCGGCGGACCGGGCGGGGGCGCCGGGGGGTGACATGGCCGGGCCGTGCCGTCCGGACGGGGGGTCGCTAGGCGACGGCATCGCCCGATCCGGGGGCCTGCAGGCGGCGGAGCTCCTCGAGCGGGATGTGGCAGCGGATCCCATGCCCGGGCTCCTCCTCGACGAGCTCCGGCTCAATCGTCTCGCAGATCTCCCCGAGCTTGCGCGGACAGCGCGTCTGGAACGGGCACCCGGACGGCGGGTGGGCGGCGCTCGGGATCTCGCCCTCGAGCCGGATCCGCACGCGGCCCTGGCCCACGAGCGGCGTCTCGAGGTCGTCGAGGCTCGGCACCGCCGAGAGGAGCGCCTCGGTGTAGGGATTGTGCGGGCCGGCGAACACCTTCTCGGCGGGGCCGACCTCCATCACGCGCCCGAGGTAGAGGACGACGATCCGGTCGGCGAGGTAGCGCACGACGCCGAGGTCGTGGCTGATGAACAGGTAGGCGACCCCGCGGGAGGCCTGCAGCTCGGTGAGGAGGTTGAGGATCGCCGCCTGGACGGAGACGTCGAGTGCCGAGGTCGGCTCGTCGCACACGACCACCCGCGGCTCGCCCGCGAACGCCCGCGCGATCGCGACGCGCTGCTTCAGGCCGCCGGACAGCTGCGAGGGGCGCATCGGCAGGTAGCGCTCGGGCAGACGCACCGCGGCGACGAGCGAGCGCAGACGGGACTCGAGCGCCTCGCCCCGCAGGCCGGCGAGCTTGGAGAGCGAGCGGGCGATCAGGCCCCGCACGGAGTGGCGGCGGTTGAGCGCCGAGTCGGGGTTCTGGAAGACGAGCTGCAGCGCCTTCTGGTCGCCCGAGGAGCGCTTGGCGGCGAGCGGCGCGAGCGGCCGGCCGTCGAGGGTGAGCTCGGCCCCCGGGTCGGGACTCGTGAGGCCCATGATGAGCCGGGCGAGCGTCGTCTTGCCGCTGCCGGACTCCCCGACAAGTCCGACCGTCTCGCCGGCGGCGATGTCGAGGTCGACGCCGAGCAGGCCGCGGATCGACTCGCCGCCCTGGCGGAACGTCTTCGAGGCGCCGCGGATGCGGACCACGGGGCCGTCGGCGGCGGGCGAGCGAGCGTCCTGCACGCCGTGCTCCGGGGTGCTGTCGGCGGTCTGTGCCGGTACCTGCTCGGCGCGCTCGTGGTGGTGGCAGCGCGACCCGCGGCCGCCGCCGATCTCGTACATCGGCGGCGCCTCGGTGCGGCAGCGGTCGTCGGCGAGACCGCAGCGGTCGGCGAACACGCAGCCGGCGATCGTCGCGCCCGGAGCGGGCAGCGAGCCGGGGATCGTCGAAAGCGCCGGGCGCCGGCGTGCGCCCGCAGGACCGTCGTCGCCCCGTTCGGGCCCGAGGGACGGCTCCCGGCGTGGGATCGAGCGCAACAGCCCGACCGTGTACGGATGGCGGGGCGAGCGGAACACCTCGCTCGCGTCGCCCTCCTCGACGAGCTCCCCGGCATAGAGCACGCCGACGCGGTCGCACATCTGGGCGATCACCGCGAGGTTGTGGCTGATGAACAGCACCGAGGCGCCGGTTTCGGCGCGGAGCGTGCCGATCAGGTCGAGCACCTCCGCCTCGACCGTCGCGTCGAGCGCGGTCGTCGGCTCGTCGAGGATGAGCAGCGACGGCTCGGCGGCGAGCGCCATCCCGATCACGACCCGCTGCAGCATCCCGCCCGAGAGCTCGTGGGGGTAGCGGCCCATGACCGATGCGGCGTCGGCGATCCGCACCCGCTCGAGCATCTCGAGCGCGCGCCGCTTGGCCTCGTCCCGGCCGGCGCCCGCGATCTCGTAGACCTCGGCGACCTGGCGTCCCACCGTGATCGAGGGGTTGAGCGCCCGGCCAGGCTCCTGGTAGACCATCGAGACCGACCGGGCGCGCAATCGGCGGAGCTCCTCGCCGCGGAGAGAGAGCACGTCGCGGCCGTCGATCTCGATCCGTCCGTCGGTGACCCGGCCGTTGCGGGCGAGGTAGCGGACGATCGCGAGCGCGATCGTCGACTTGCCGCATCCGGACTCGCCGACGAGCCCGAGCGACTCCCCGCGTGCGACGTGAAGCGAGACGTCGCGCACGACGTGCTGCATCTCGCCACGCACCCGGTAGCCGATCGTCAACCCCTCCAGCCTGAGCGCGTCCGGCGCCTCGCTTGTCGCGGCGCCCGGCCCGCCGCCCCCGCGGACCTGCTCCTCGCCGATGCCGCCCGTGCCGCTCATGCGTCGAGCGCCGCCTCGACCGAGCTGGCGAACATGTTGATCCCGATCACGAGCGAGGCGATGGCGAGCGCGTCGAACAGCGACTCCCACCAGTAGCCGGTCGTGATCAGCGTGTAGTTGCTCGAGATGTCCGCGCCCCAGTTCGGCGAGGGCGGCTGCAGTCCGAAGCCGAGGAACGACAGCGTGACGATCGTGAACACCGCATAGCCGACGCGCACCGTGAACTCGACGATGATCGGCGCGAGCACGTTCGGCAGAATCTCCGCGAACATGATGTAGAGCGAGCTCTCGCCGCGCAGCCGCGCGGCGGCGACATAGTCGAGGTCGCGCTCGCCGAGCACCGCGGCTCGGACGGTGCGCGCGATCAGCGGGGTGAACACGATCCCGATGACGAAGATGAGCGTCGTGTTCGAGCCGCCGAGCGCGATCACCCCGAGGATCCCGGTGATGACGAGCGGCAGCGCGAGGAACGCCTCGACGATCCGGCCGACGACGTCGTCGACGAGGCCGCGGAAATAGCCCATGAACAGGCCGAGGATCGTGCCCATCACGGTGCCGATGAGCGTCGCGAGCGGGGCCACGATGAGGATGTCGCGCGCGCCCGCGATCACCCGGGCGAACATGTCGCGGCCGAGCTGGTCGGTCCCGAACCAGTGCGCCCCGGACGGCCCCTTGTTGATCGACAGCAGGTTCTGGGCGAACGGGCTGCCGGCAAACAGCGTCCCGAAGATCGCGCACACGATCCAGAAGAGGATGATCGCGGCGCCGACGAGGAACGCCGGCCGGCGCACGAGCGAGCGCAGGAACTCGCGCCGCAGATCGGGCGCGCCCTGCGCGGCGCCGAGGGCGGCGGCGGACTCGACGGGAACCGATGAGATGCTCATCTGCGACCCCTCCCACGGACACACGCGCATTCGAGGCATCCCGGGCGGCGCCGGGCGGCGTCCTCGGACCTCGGTGTGGCAGGGCGACACCTTCGGTCCCGCGTCCTTGCCCGGCATCCGCCAGTTGCAGCTCTCGGTGCGATCGTGTCCGCGCGAGGGGACACTAGACCCCCGAGACCCTGATTCGCGGGTTGAGCAGCGAGTAGAGCATGTCGGCGAGGAGCGTGACGACCATGTACGCCGCGCCGATCAGCAGGACGCCCGCCTCCAGCATCGGAAAGTCCTTGTGGCTCGCCGCGTTGTAGAGCAGCGAGCCGACGCCGTTCCAGCGGAACAGGTACTCGACGAGCACGAGCCCGCCGATCAGGTAGCCGGTCTGGCTCGCGATCACGGTGATCGTCGGCAGCAGCGAGTTGCGCAGGATGTGCCGGCGGATGACGGTCCGCCGCGGCAGGCCCTTGAGCGTCGCGGTGCGCGCGTAGTCGGAGTTGAGCGCCTCGATCGTGCCCGCGCGCGCCATCTGCTGGATGTAGCCGAACAGGATGAGCACGAGCGGGATCGCGGGCAGGATGAGGTGGTAGACGGTCCCCCCGAGGCCGACGCCGCCGCTCGCCTGGACCGGGAGGATGTTCAGCCACAGCCCGAACACCGCGATCAGGATGATCCCCGAGACGACCTCGGGGATGACCGTCGCCGAGAGCCCGAACACGCTGATCAGGCGGTCGACGCGCGTTCCATACCGGAGCGCGGCGACGACGCCGCCGAGGATGCCGAGTGGCACGACGATCACGAACGCGAGCGCCGCCAGCTTGAGCGAGTTGACGACCGCCTTGCCGAGGATCGGCCCGATCGGCGCCTGATACTGGGTTGAGGTGCCGAAGTTCCCGCTCACGATGTGCCCGAGCCAGGTCCCGTACTGGTCGATCACCGGCCGGTCGGTGCCGAGCTGGTGGTCGAGCGCGCGGACCGCCGAGGCGGCCGCCTGGTTGCCGAGCACCTCCCGGGCGGGGTCGCCGGGCAGCACCTGCGCGGCGAAGAACACGATCAGGCTGAGGATGAACAGCGTGACGATCGCGAGCGCGATCCGCCTGAGCACGTAGCCGAGCACGTCCGGAGGGGTGGGTCGGAGGCCTCGCTGCCGGTCCGGGACGTTCCGCTAGGCGGAGATCGACGCCTTGCCGAGGAACACCTGGGAGATCGAGGTCGGCTCGACGCCGCTCACCTTCTTCGTGGTCGCGCACAGGCCGTCGATGAAGTACGGGATCACGAGCGGCGTCTGCGCGAGCAGCAGCCGCTCGATCTTCCCGGCGATCGCGCGCTGCGAGGAGAGGTCGACGGCCGCGACGTACTGCTTGACGAGGGCGTCGTACGTCGGGTCCCTGAAGTGCGCCGCGTTCCACGAGCCGCCCGAGGTGAGCGGCGCCTCGAGGAACACGTTCGGGACGCCGCGGTCGCCGTAGTCGACGAGGCTCATCGTCCCGTCGAGCCAGTCGGAGTTGCCGAACGTCGCCTTGCCGTAATAGGCGGACTGCGTCTCGACCCGGAGCTTGATGTCGACCCCGATCTTCGCCGCCGACTGCTGGATCACCTGTGCGAGCGCCGGAATCTCCTGATACTGCTCGGTGTAGAGCGTCGTCGAGATGTGCGAGTGGCCCGCGGCGGAGAGCAGCTGCCTGGCCTTCGCGACGTCCATCGTGCGCTGCGGCACGCTCGTGTCCGTCGAGGGGAACTTCGGCGCGAACGGGCTGTCGTTGCCGATCTGCCCGAGGCCCTGCAACAGCGCCTTCACCATCGCCGGTCGATCGAGGCTGAGCGCGACCGCCTCGCGCACGCGCGGGTCGTTGAACGGCGCCCGGTCGCAGCGCATCGAGAGCTCGCGATGGTTCGAGGACTTCAGCTTGATGATGTCGTAGTTCGCGCCGTTCGTGATCGCCTGCGCGCCCTGGGCGACGAACTGGACGATCACGTCGACGTTGCCGCTCTGCAGCGCGGTGATCTGCGGCGCCTGGCTCTGGTAGAAGCTGAACTGCGCGGTGTCGAGGTTCGGCTTGCCGCCCCAGTAATGCGGGTTGGCGTGGAACGTCGCGCCCTGGTTCTGCGTGTAGGCGCCGAGCGTGAACGGGCCCGTGCCGACGAACGTCTTCTGCCACTTCGCGAAGTCGGTCCCCTTCGGCACGATGATCGCGTTGTAGTTGTCGGAGGAGACGAGGTAGGGGAAGTTGCCGTTCGGCGCCTCGAGATGGAACGCGACCGCGTGGGTGTCGACCTTGCGCACGCCGTCGGGGGTGAGCACGCCGCCGAACGTCGAGAGCGCGTTCGATGCGTTCTTCTTGTCGGACAGCTGCTGCATCGTCCACACGACGTCGTCGGCGGTGAGCGGGCTGCCGTCGTGGAACCTCACGCCCGGGCGGATCTGGAACGTCCACACCGACCCACCCGCGCTCGGCTTCCAGCTCGTCGCGAGCATCGGCTGCAGGCGGAGCGCCTGGTTGTTGTCGTAGGTGAGGAACTCGCCCGTCATCGCCAGCATGCAGAGTCCCCCGGCGTCGGAGACCGTGAGCGGGTTGACGGCTCCCGACGGGACCTGGCTGGCGAGGCGCATCGTGCCGCCCCTGGCGGTGGCCGCGGCGCTCGAGCTGGTGCTCGTCGAGGAGTGCGCGGCGGTGCCGGTCTTGTTCGCGCCGCCGCAGGCGGCGAGCACGGCGCCCATGACGCCGGCGGACATCCCGAGCGCCGCGCCGCGGCGCAGGAACTCCCGGCGGCCGAGACGGCCGGCCACGAGCTCGTCGATGTAGTGGTTCTCGAGCTCCGAGCGGCCCTCGCGGACCGCGTCGAGACGACGGGAATCGGTACTCATCCTCAAGCTCCCCTCTGGACGGGCCGCCGCGCGCGGCGCCCGTGTGATCTGGTCCCCGACTCCCCGGTCGAGGCCCTTGGTCGCATGCCGGGGCTCTCCTCGCTCACCGCAGGTCTCAGCAAGAGAGGGATGATGACAGGGCGAGCGGCGATTCGTGAGGTTCAGTCCGACTTGATCGATTCAACCGGTGAAGGCGCGGCGTCGAGACGGGTGCGCATCACGTCGGCGACGATGTCGGCCGCCGCGAGAACGTCGGCCATGGCCGCCCCCTCCTGCGGCGTGTGGCTCTCGCCGCCGCGCAGGGGCACGAACACGAGCAGCGCCGGCGCGAAGGCGGCGAGGTGCTGGACGTCGTGGCCCGCGCCCGACCACGTCTCGGTTGCGGGAACGCCCCGCGAGGCGGCCGCGGCCAGCGCGCGCGCGGCGAGATCGCGGTCGAGCGCGACGGGATCGCCACCGCGCACGAGCGTTGTCCGCGCGCGGACGTCGCGCCGCGCGCCCGCGTCGGCGACCGCCTCCCGGATCCGCGCCTCGAGCCGGTCGAGCGGCGCGGACTCGATCGCCCGCATGTCGATTCCGAGCCGTGCCCGTCCGGGGACGACGCTCACCGCGCCGGGCGAGATCGAGAGCGCGCCGACGGTGGCGACGGTCGGCGGCGGCGCGGCGCGGGCCGCGGCCTCGACCGCGAGCACGACCTCGGCGGCGGCGGCGAGCGCGTCCCGGCGCTCGTCCATCCCGATCTCCCCGGCGTGCCCCGCCCGGCCGTCGATGACGACCTCCAGGCGCCGCGGCGCGGCGACCCGGGTGACGATCCCGAGCGCGTCCGGCCCGGCGCGGAGCGCGACATGGACCTCCGCATGCGCGCGGATCCGCTGAAGCGGCGGCTCGATCCGGGGCACATCCGAGAGCGCGGCCAGGTAGCGCTCGCGCGCATGGGCGGCGCTCACGCCCTCGGCATCGTGCAGCGCCGCCAGCGCGGCCTCGGAGAGCGTGCCCGCGAGCAGGCGGGAGCCGACCGTGCCGGCGCCGAAGCGCGGTGCCTCCTCGGCGGCGCAGACGAGCAGGGCGGGGCGGGCGCCGGGGTCGGCCGGGGCGACGTCGTGCGCCGCGCGGTCGCGAGTGCCCACGGCCCCGCCGCCCGTCTCCGGCGCGCCCCGGCCAAGGTCGGCGACGAGCTCCAGCCCGAGCACGGTCCCGAGCGCCCCGTCGTAGCGTCCGCCGTCGGGGACGGTGTCGACGTGCGAGCCTGAGGTGAGGATCGGCCCGTCGTGGTCCTCGGGGAGCGCCCACAGGTTGCCGTGCCGGTCGATCGCCGGGCGCAGGCCGAGCTCGGTCGCCCAGCCGGCGACACGACGCATCGCCTGAGCCTCCGCCTCGGAGTACGCCGGCCGGTCGGCGCCGCCGCCCGGGCCGTGGGCGATCTGCCAGAGCTCCTCCAGGCGGCCGGCGATGCGCTCCGCGTCGGCCACGCTCCGCTCAGTTGACGGGCCCGGCGAGGTGGGCGGCGCCAGCCTGCCCGCGGTCGAACGCGGCGAGCACGTCGGGCGCGGCCGCCGGGTTGGGCAGCGGCAGCCGCTCGGTCGGGAGCATCCGGTCGAGCAGGGCGAACGAGGAGTCGGCGAGCTCCTGGAGCGTCGGACCGAGCGCGGTGCGAAGCGCGTCCTGTACGGCGAGGCGGCCGCACACCTCGTCGTCGCGCAGCCGGCGCACGGCGATCGCGGCCGCGTCTCCGGCGAGCGCCCGGGCGCTCGCCCGCGCGCGGTCGCCGTCCTGCTCACCGATCCCGACGCGGGCCGCCGCCCACACGGCCGCACCGGCGCACGTCCAGGCGGCCTCGCGGCCGGTGCGGCCGAGCCGCACCTGCGCCGCCCAGCTCGCGAGCGGGTTCGCGCCCGCGGAGAACGCGGCCGCTCGGGCGCTGCGGGCCTCCGCACGGGCTCGCTCGAGCGGCCCGAGCGCGGCGCGCAGCGGGCGCGGCCCGTTGATCTCGGGGCCGTCGGCGAGGCGCGCCGCCGCCCGCTCGAGCGAGGCGAGCGCGAGCCAGCGCGGTGCGTACGTGCGGATCAGCCAGTCCATCGCCCGCCACGCCCGCTGCTCGTCGAGGCCGTCGCCGGCGGTGCCGATCGTGCGCGCGAGGTAGGGGCGCAGGCGCTGGCGCGGCGCATCCGGCAGCCCGTCGTTGAGCGCGATGCAGAGCGCGCGCAGCACCGGGCTCACGCACGACGGCGAATCGGAGTGCGGCTCCCCGGCGAGGTGGCTGACCCATTCCATCGCGCATCGGCCCTCCTCGGGCGTCGCGTGCGTTCCGTAGGAGAGGGTGTAGTCCTCGCTCATGTCCGTGCTCCTCGTCGCTTGCGTCTGTCGGTCGCCTGACCGCCATTGTCGCGGGCGGCGCCCCGGGTTGTCGAGCGGATCGAGCCGCGGGTCGTCGAGCGGTCGACGCGGGACGGGCCCGCTACAGCGCGATCTGGGAGCCGCTCAGCACGGTCCGGTTGCCCGGCAGCCCGAAGTGGTCGATCGGGCTCGAGGAGTTCCGCGCCATGATCACGAACAGACGCTTGCGCCAGCGCGGCATTCCCGGGTCGTTCTGGGGCTTGATCGTCATCCGCGAGATGAAGTAGGAGGCGTGCTCGAGATCGAGGTTGCGCTCGAGGAAGCCGCGCTTGCGGGCGAGCGCGAGCTGGTCGGGGATGTTCTGGCGGTCGCGGTAGCCGACGTGGATCGTGATGTGGCGGATCTTGAACAGGCCCTTGCCGACGTTCTCGACCGTGAAGCGGTCCTGGCGGTCGACGTGGGGGATCGCGACCGTGTCGAGCGAGACGATCACGACCTTCTCCTGGAAGACGTGGTAGTGCTCGACCTGGGCGCGCAGGGCGAGCGGGGTCGTCGCCTTGCTCGGCGCGAGGAAGATCGCCGTGCCCGGGATGCGCATGATCCCCGGCGGCGCGGCCTCGCACAGGCTCTCCAGGAACTCCTGGAGCGAGCCCTCGGCCTGGTCGCGACGGCGGGTGATGAGCTCGCGGCCCATCTGCCACGTGTACATGATCTGGGCGAGGCAGAGGCCGACGATCAGCGGGATCCAGGCGCCGTGCGGGATCTTCGTGAGGTTCGAGCTGAAGAACGACAGCTCGACGATCCAGAAGAGCGCGGCCAGGCAGGCGAGCTGCCAGACCTTGATCTTCCACAGGCTGCGGGCGACGGCGACGAACAGCGTCGTGTCGAGCACGAACGTGCCGGTGACCGCCATCCCGTACAGGTCGGTGAGCCGCGTCGCGGAGCGGAACACGAGCACGAGCACGACGACGCCGACCATCAGCGTCCAGTTGACCATCGGGACGAAGATCTGCCCCTCGGTCTCCGAGGTGTGGACGACGCGCACGCGCGGCAGGAACCCGAGTTGGACCGCCTGGCGGCAGACCGAGAACGCGCCGCTGATCACGGATTGAGAGGCGATCACCGAGGCGGCGGTGGCAAGCACGACGAGCGGCAGCTGGGCCCAGGCGGGCGCCACCTGGAAGAACGGGTTGAAGGTGGAGGTCTGGCTGAGCGCAGGATGCTCGAGCACGAGCGCCCCCTGGCCGAGGTAGCTGAGCATCACGGCGGGCAGGACGACCGCGAACCAGGCGATGCGGATCGGGCCCGCGCCGAAGTGGCCGCGGTCGGCGTAGAGCGCCTCGGCGCCGGTGACGCAGAGCACGACCGCGCCGAGCGTGAGCCACGCGTGGTAGCCGTGGTCGAGGATGAATTTCGCGCCCCACGTCGGCGACAGCGCCTGGAACACCTCGGGGTGCGTGACGACGTGGCTTGCCCCGAGCACGCCGATGACCGCGAACCAGAGCAGCAGCACGGGGCCGAACAGCCAGCCGACGGCGCCGGTGCCGAAGCGCTGCACGAGGAACAGCCCGATCAGGATGACGAGCGCGATCGGAACGACGAGGTTCTTGATCCCCGGGGTGGCGACGGTGAGGCCCTCGACGGCCGAGGTGACGGTGATCGCCGGGGTGATCATGCCGTCGCCGAGGAACAGGCCGGCGCCGAGCAGCCCGAGCGCGACGAGGAGCGTCGTGCGGGCGACCCGCTTGCGGCGGATGAGCGCGGCGAGCGCCATCACCCCGCCGTCGCCCCGGTTGTGGGCGCGCATGATCACGCCGGCGTACTTCATCGAGGCGACGACGACGAGCGCCCAGAAGACGAGCGAGGTGACCCCGTAGACCCCGACGGGGGTCGGGTGAACGGTGTGGCGGTACTGCTTGCTGAACAGCGTCTGGACCGTGTAGAGCGGGCTTGTGCCGAGGTCGCCGTAGACGACGCCCAGCGCTCCGAGCGCGAGCACCGCCCGGGAGGCGTGGGCGACGACATCGCGGTTCTCGTCGGTGGCCGCGCGAAACGCGTCCGACGGACCCCGCTCCTCCCGCCGCGGCGCGGGACCGACCGCGATGTGGCCGAGCTTGTGAGCGGCCTCGTTGAAGCTGCGCCTGCCCTCGCGGGCGGTCCCGGAATCGGTGGGTTGTTGCGGCTTCACGGTGTCCCGCCGCGACTGTACAGCGCCTGAGAGGCGAATCCGCCGGCCGCTCCGCCAGCGACCGGTCACGCCGCGAACCGGTAGCCGACGCCGGGTTCGGTGCGGATGTAGCCGCGGGACACCTGCGGTCCGCTCCCATCGCCACCCGGCCCATCCGTCCCGGGGCCGGCGGCCCGCTCTGCTCCCGCCCGATCGAGCTTGCGCCGCAGGTTGGCGATGTGCGCGCGCAGCACCTGCGTGTCGTCGCCGTAGCCCGCGCCCCACACCGACACGAGCAGGTCGCGGTGGGTCATGAGCCGCCCCCGATTGCGCGCGAGCAGCGCGAGCAGACTGAACTCGGTCGGCGTGAGCCGCACCTCCTCGCCGGCGACGGTGACCGTCCGCGAGGCGAGGTCGATCGACAGCTCGCCGGTCGCGATCACCGGCGTCTCTCGGTCGGGCTCGATCCGGCGCATGTTCGCCTCAAGGCGCGCGATCAGCTCCCGCGGGCCGAACGGCTTGGTCACATAGTCGTCGGCGCCGACGGCGAGGGCCCGCACCTTCGCGTCCTCCTCGTCGACCGCGGAGAGCACGAGCAGCGGCATCGTCGTCCACTCGCGCAGCCGGCGGCAGAGCTCGATCCCGTCCATGTCCGGCAGGACGAGGTCGATGATCCCCGCCTCGGGGCGGGCGACGGCGGCGACGTCGAGCGCCTCCTCGCCGGTGGAGGCGGGCAGCGCCTCGAAGCCGGCGTCGCGCAGGATCACGCGGAGCGCCCGGAGGATCTGGGTCTCGTCGTCGCAGACGAGGACTCGCGGTTTCATCGACCGGCTCCCGCGCCCGCCGGATCGGGAGCGGGCTCCTTGCTCACCGGCAGCGCGATCGTGAAGCTCGTCCCCTGGCCGGGCAGCGAGGACACCGTGATCGTGCCGCCGTTCGCCTCGACGAACCCCTTGACGATCGCGAGGCCGAGCCCCGAGCCGACGCCCGGCGGCGCCGGGGCGTCGTCCCGCCCGCCGGCGCGCGCGCCTGTCGCCGGGACCCGGTAGAACGGCTCGAAGATCCGCGCCTGCTCGGCGGGCGGGATTCCCGGTCCCCGGTCGACGATCGAAATGAGCACCTGCTCGCCGCCGTCCTCGGCCCGGGCGCTGCGGACGTGGACGTGGACTGCCTGCCCGCCGCTGTAGCGCCGGGCGTTCTCAAGCAGGTTGGCGACCGCCCGCTCGAGCTGCGCGGCGTCGGCGCGGATCTCCGGCACGTCCGGGTCGACGGTGAGCGTGTAGCGAAGCGGCTCGCGCAGGCCCGACTCGGCGGCTGAGGTGATGAGCTCCTCCGCCGACACCCAGTCCGCTCGCGGCGGGGCGGCGCCCGCCTGCAGCCGGCTGAGATCGAGCAGCTTGTCGACGAGATCGGCGAGCCGGGTCGCCTCGGAGACGACCGACTCCGAGAGCTCGGCTCGCTCGGTCGCCTCCAGCGAGGCGGAGCCGAGCGCGTGGCCGGCGGCGACGACCGACGTGAGCGGGGTGCGCAGGTCGTGCGAGACGGCGCGCAGCAGCGCGGTCTTGATGTCGTCGGAGCGCCGGAGCGCCTCGGTCTGCACCCGCTGGGCCTGGAGGGCGTCGCGCCGCTCCGCGATCGCGACGAGTGCCGCGAGCGTCGGCGCGAGGCGGTCGGTGAGGCGGAGCACCGTGTCCGGGGAGACGTCGAGCGGCACGAGGAGCGCCCCGACGGTCTCGCCGTCGCGGCCCGGCGAGTCGGCCGCCCCCGGAACCGGTCGGAGCGGGATCACGAGCCGCCGCGCGAGCTCGGCGGGGTCGAGCTCGGCGAGCGGCGCGGTGACGATCGCGGCGGCGCTCAGACCGAGCGCCTCGGCGATCCGCCGTGCGGTCGAGCCGAGCGCGCGCTCGGTGTCCTCGCCGAGCAGCAGCTCCCGCGCCATCGCGGCGGCGAGATCGGCCTCGCGCCGGCGCCGCTCGGCCTCGAGCGCCCGTGAGCGGGCGAGCTCGGCGACCGCCGAGACCGCGAGCGCCACGATCACGAACGCAACGAACGCCACCCAGTCCTCGGCGCGGGCGATCGTGAAGCGGCCGGTCGGGGGGACGTGGAAGAAGTTGAACGCGGCCGCGCTGAGCAGCGAGCAGAACAGCCCGAGCGAGATCCCCCAGTAGGTCGAGACGAGCAGCACCGCCGGCAGGTAGACGACGCTCAGCGAGATGACCGGTGCGACCTGCTTGAGGGCGGCGATCGCCGCGGTCGCGAGCGCGACCGCCGCCAGCGAGGCGAGGATGCCGGCGGCCGCCCGCGGTCGGCGGACGGGGAGCGCGCGCTGGCCGAACGCGTGCGTGCGGGAGGCGGGTCGCTTCGATGGATGGCCGACGCCGGTCATGGCGGGTCGGTCAGCCCGTTTCGTAGGCGCCGGGCGGCGCCGGCTGCGAGCGGGCCGCCGCGACCTGCGAGAGCAGCTCGGACCCGCTCGTGCCGGCGAGGACGCGCAGCCGCGGCAGCGCGTACGGGTTGTCGTCCCGGCTCGCCCAACCCGGCACGACGGTCGTGGAGCCGACGAACCCCGCGGCGCGGATCGCGGCGATCACGGTCGCGTCGTACTGCCCCGACGGGTAGCAGAACCAGCGCACCGGCACGTGGAAGCGGTGCTGCAGGACCGAACGGGCGTGGTCGATCTGGTAATGCAGCCCGGCGGCGTCCTCGGTGACGAGGTCGGCGTGGCTCATCCCCTGCGTGTCGAGCTCCCAGCCGGCGGCGAGCAGCCCGCGGAACTGGGCGTCCGTGAGCCCGCCCTGCGAGGGCGGCAGGCCGCTCAGCTGCGTGTTGAGCACCGCCGTCCAGTGCAGGCGCCGCAGGATCGGCATCGCGTTCGTGTACTGGGAGCGATAGCCGTTGTCGAACGTGATCACGATCGGCTTGCTCGGCAGCCGGTTGCCGTGGCGCCAGTTCGCCCACAGGTCGTCGAGCGTCACCGGGTGGTAGCCCGCGTGCTTGAGCGCGAGCATCTGCTCGAGGAACTCGCCGCTCGGGACATACAGCCCCGGGTAGGGGGCGCCCGGCGGGGGCGGGTTGATCACGTGGTACATGAGGATCGGAGCGACCGCGTCGCCGGGGTGCCCGGTGGGCGGCCCGATGCGCGCGCCGGTGCGGACCGCATGACTGCGTGAGCCGGCGGCGCGATGTGCGCTGTGGCCGGAGGAAGCGCTGCGCGAGACGCGGTCGGCCGCGCGTCCGGCGGCCGTGCCGCGCGGATGCGAGCCGCCGCCGAGCGAGGCGATGACGATCGCGATCGCCACGGCGACGGTCACGGCGAGCGATCCGGCGGCCGCGAGCCGACGGCGCCGCCGCCGGCGGCGGCGCTCCCGTGCGCGCTCGGCGCGGCGCCGCGTGAGGGCCTCGGGATCCATGCGTGCGATCGCCCGCGAGCGTACCGCCTGCCCCGGGCGCCGGAGCCGGGGCGCCGTGACGCGGCACGACGCGGCACGACGCGGCGCTCGGGGGCAGCGGTCCCCGCGGGGGCGGGACGAGCAACCTTCCGCGGGAGGAACCGCGCGCCCGGGGGCGAAACCCCATGCATGCTCCTGCGCCATCGCTCCCCGGAGATCGACGCGGCTCCGGTCACTCCCGCAGCCGGACTCGAGCACCTCGAGCAGAGGTGGATCGCGGTCCTGCGCTGGCTGGGCGACTCACGCGTCGACTACGTGCTCATCGGGCCCGTTGCGCTCGCGATCCGCGGCGAGACCTCGGGCCGCGGCTGCGTCGCGATCGTTCCCGCGCCGTACCTGCGCAACTACGAGCGCCTCGCCGCGGCGCTCACCGCCCAGGGCGCGACGCTGCGCTCCGAACGCGGCGCCGAGGCCGGCGGCGAGCTGCGGCTCGACGCCGAGAAGCTCGCCCGCGGCCGCCGCTGGCTCTTGCGCTTCCACGGCCACGACCTCGACATCGAGAGCTCGAAGCTCACGCCGTCCGCTCACGGTCCGCACGCCCCCGCCGGGCCTCCCGGGGACGGCGCGCGCTACCAGGAGCTGCTCTACGAGGCCACGCGTGTTCGCGTCGCCGAGGGCGTGAGCGTCGAGGTCGCCTCGCCGGAGGACATCGAGCTCTACTCGCACGTCCGGCGCACCGGCCACGCCCCGGAGTTCCGGATCACGCGCGCCGCCGGCGCCACGACCGGCACGTCGGCCGGCGACGCGTAGCCCGCCACTCACGAAGTTCTTCATCTGCGCCGCTCGGCGCCGCCTACGCTCGGGGGATGGGAATTCCCTCCCGCGCGCGCACGGCATTCATCGGAGTCGGCCTCGGCCTGATCGCGCTCGCCGGCACCTGGTATGCGGCGCACGAGGTCGCCCGGCTGCGGAGCGTTGACGTGAACGTGCTGCTCGGCTTCCTCGAGTTGAACCGCCCGCAGCTCGACTGGATCGCGAACGGGCTCGTGTGGCTGTGCGATCCCACGCACTACGTCGTGCTCGCCGCCATCCCCGTGTTGATCGCGCTCCTGCGCGGCCGCCGCCGGGTCGCCGTGGCCGCGCTCGCGCTGCTCGCCGGCGCGAACGCGTCGACCGAGCTGCTGAAGCCGCTGCTCGGCGGACCGCGCGACCAGGTGCCGGGCATCGCGCTCGGTCACGCGACCTGGCCGAGCGGACACTCGACCGCGTCGATGACGCTCGCGCTCGCGCTCATCGTCTGCGTGCCGTCGCGCTGGCGCCCGGTCGTGTCGGCGCTCGGAGCGTTGTTCACGCTCGGCGTCGTCTACTCGCTGCTCGCCCTCGGCGCCCACTACCCCTCCGACGTGCTCGGCGGCTTCGGGATGGCGGCCGTCTGGACGCTCTTCGTGCTCGGCGTCCTGTGGACCTACGAGGCGCACCGGCCGGCGCTCGTCGCCCGGCTGTCGGCCGCCGGCGCGCGGCTCACGCCCGCCCAGGCGCTCGCGCCGACGCTCGTCGCCGTGGTCGGGATCCTGGCGGCGGGCGGACTCGTGCTCGCGCTGCGTCCGCGCGCGCTCGTCGACTTCGCCGGCTCGCACCCGGCGTTCCTCACCGGCGCCTGCGCCCTCGCGGCGCTCAGCTTCGGCGGCGCGGCCGGCCTCAGCCTGCTGCTGGGCCGCTCCCCGGGCCCTCGGAGCGGTAGCGGCCGGGCTCCCACAGAGGCTCACCGTCCCCGGCCTCCGCGTTCGCTCCCCGGCTGAGGATGAACAGCAGGTCCGAGAGCCGGTTGAGGTAGCGGACGACCTCCTCCGAGCAGTCCTCGCCGCAGGCGACCGCGGCGCGCTCCGCGCGACGGCAGACCGTCCGGCACACGTGCAGGGCGGCCGCCGCGGCCGTCCCGCCCGGCAGGACGAACGAGCGCAGCGCCGGGAGCGTCGCGTTCACCTCGTCGCAGCGCGCCTCCAGCCAGGCCGTCTGCTCCGGAATCACCCGCAGCCGCTCCCGCGAGGGATCCTCAGGGGCGGCGATGTCGGCCCCGACGTCGAACAGGTCGTTCTGGATCCGGGCGAGCCACGGCCCGTAGGCGCTCGGCATCCCGGCCACGGTGCGAGCCCAGCCGACCTGCGAGTTCAGCTCGTCGACGGTGCCGTAGGCCTCGATCCGGTGGTGCGTCTTCGGCACCCGGCTCATGTCGCCGAGGTGCGTCTCGCCGCCGTCGCCGTGGCGGGTGTAGATGCGCGTGAGGTTGACCGTCATCGCAGGGTTCAGTCTCGCAGAAGACCGGCCGGGAGCCGATCGGCGCGGGCGTCCGGGCGAGCGGCTACGATCGTCGCCGTTCAGGTCGGTGGTCATGGGAAGCCGGTGCAAGTCCGGTGCGGACCCGCCACTGTGACCGGGGACGTCGGTCGCACATCGCCACTGGTCAGGCGTCGCCCGCTGGGGCGCAGGCCGCCGGGAAGGCGCGGCCGGTAGGCCCGGGAGCCAGGAGACCAGCCGCCGACGTCCGCCGAAGCCCTCGTGGAAAGGGGTGGCCCTCAGATGAAGCTCCGACGTTCCCTCCCGCTCACCGGCGTGTCGCTGGCCGCCGGCCTGTCGTTCGCCGCGACCGCGCTCGCCGCCGGGGCCGCGCTTCCGGTGCGCGGCCACGCCGCCGGCGCCCCGCGCCCGCTGCTCACGCATGTCACCGACTCCGCGCCGCCGGTGAGCGTGCGCGTCGAAGGCGCGACGCGGACGCTGCTCGACGCCCGTGCCGTCACCGCGCCGAGCAGCGGCTCGATCACGAAGGGCGGGACGCCCGCCGGCGCCTGTCCGGCCGACTCGGCCGCCGGAGCGCTCGGGCGCGCGACCCACGGCCGCTGGAACGGGACCTACTACAAGGGCCTCGGGATCGAGGTGACGACGATCCTCGGCCGGCGCCTGGACGCGAGGCGCTCCTACTGGGAGCTGTTCGTCGACGACCGCACGGCGACGAAGGGGATCTGCGAGACGAAGCTCCGTCGCGGCGAGTCGCTGCTGTTCGCCGCCGTGCCGACGAAGGGTCGGCCGGAGCTGCCGATCGTCGTCCGGGCGCCGCGGACGGCGAGGATCGGCCGGCCGTTTCTCGTCCGCGCGTTCGTCTACACCGGCAAGGGCAATGCGACGCGGGCCGTGCGCGGCCTCCGCGCCGACTGGCGCACCGCCGGCCATCTCCGGGTGAGCGACGCACGGACCGGGCGACCCGGCGAGCTGCGAGTCACGTTCCACGGCGCCGGCTCGCCCCGCGCGACGCTCGTCGTCTCCGCCAAGGGCGAGATCCGGTCGGCGCCGGCGACCATCAGGGTCGTCCGGTAGCGGGGATGCGCGCGCCCCGGGCCGTCGCTGCCGCCCTGCTCGCGACCACCACCGCAGTGGCGTGCGTGGGCTGCAGCTTCGGCCTCGGGCTCAAGCCCGGCGCCGTCCGCCTGCGGGTGACGCGCGACTTCGGGGCGACGCGGCTCGGGTCGCTCGCGCTCTCGAAGGTGCCCGCCTCGGAGACCGACCTCGCGCTCGTCAGGCGCCTCTACCCGCACGTCGCGACGACGCCCGTGCCGCTCGGCAGCACGAGCAGCGGGATCGCGTCGATCGCGGGCCACGCCGCCGGCGGCGCCGAGCGCTGGACGCTGTTCGTCAACGGCGTCCACGCGACGAAGGCGGCCGCGACGACGAGGGTCTCCAGGGGCGACCAGGTGTGGCTCGACCTCCACGACCAGCGCGCGGCGAGCACGATCCCGGCCGTCGTCGGCTCGTTCCCGGAGCCGTTCACGAACGGGATCGGCGGCCGGCGCTACCCGACGACGATCGAGTGCGGCGCGGGGTTCAAGCCGCAGTGCGCGTCGATCACGCGCCGGCTGCGCGCCGACGGCGTCGTCGCCTCCCCGGGCGGTCCCGGCTACGGCTCCGGGCCGGACACGCTCTCGATCAACGTCGGCACCTGGCACGAGCTCTACGGCGAGGTCGCCGCCCAGCTCATCCGCTACGGCCCGGGGGCGAGCGGCGTCTACGCCCGGATCCTCGACGGAGGCGCGCGGATCGGGCTCGAGAACCCCGCCGGACAGGTCGTGAGGTCGCTCGGCGCGGGCGCGGGGCTGATCGCGGCGACCGCGAACGCCAACGACCCGGCGCCGACGTGGATCGTCACCGGAACGGACCCCGCCGGGGTGCGCGCCGCCGTGCGGGCGCTCACCCCACGGGCGCTCTCCGGCCACTTCGCGCTCGCGGTGCAGGGCGCTCGCCGCTATCCGGTGCCGCTCACCGGGAGCGGGTCATGAGACGCCGCGCCGCGGTTGTGCTTGCGGCGCTCGCCGCCGTGCTGTCGCTGTCTTCGGTGCTGGGGGCGCGAGCGAGTGTCGGGACCGGGACCGGGCCTGTGGTCGCCCGCACGGCGTCCGCGGCTGCCCGAGGCCCGGCGGCCACCCGTCTCCGGGCGGCCGCCTGGGCCCCGGCGGCCACCCGAGTCCCGGCGGCCACCCGAGTCCCGGCGGCCACGCGAGTCCCGGCGGCCGCCCGGGCCCCGGCGTCCGCCGCGCGCCGCGCCGCCGCCTACCTCCGGCGCGCCCAGAACGCCGACGGTGGCTTCGGCGAGGCGCCCGGCCGAGGCTCCGCGCCGCTGTTCTCCGGCTGGGCGGCGCTCGGTCTCAGCTCCGCCGGCGTCGACGTCGCGACGCTCCGTCGCCGCGCCGCCGACCCGACGCTCCTCGAGTACCTGCGGCGGCACGCCGGCGCCACCGACAGCGGCTCGCTCGAGCGCACGATCCTCGCGCTGCGCGCCGGCGGGGCGTCGGTGACCGACGTGGCCGGACACGACCTGCCGGCCATGCTCGCGCGCCGCTTCTCACGCCGGGGCGCGGTCGGCGGGCTCGTCAACCTCACCGCGTTCGGCATGCTCGCGCTCTGCGCGGCCGGCGAGCGCTCGGCAGCGGGACTCGAGCGGCATGCCGCTGCGTGGCTCGTTCGCGAGCAGAACCGCGACGGCGGGTACGGCTTCGCCGGGCACGGCTCGCAGAGCGACGCCGACGACACGGGGGCGGCGCTCGAGGCGCTGCGCTGCGCGACCGGGGGGGACGGCACCGTGGCCGCCTCGGTCGCCCGCGCGCGCCGCCGCGCGGTCGCCTACCTGCGTCGCGACGAGGATCGCGACGGCGGCTTCCCGGCGGCGCCCGGGGTGGGCTCGAACGCGCAGTCGACCGCCTGGGCGATCCAGGGGCTGATCGCGAGCGGCGTCGCGCCATCGTCGCTGCGCCGGCACGGTCACACGCCGCTCGGGTATCTCGCCGGGCTCGTCACCCGCGGCGGCGCCGTTCGGTACGCGCGCGGAGTGTCCGTGACCCCGGTGTGGGTGACCGCGGAGGCGCTCCTCGCGCTCACCCGCACGCCGCTGCCCGTCACCGCGCGCTGAGCCGCCGGGTCACGTCCCGTTTGTGACCCACAGCTGCACGGCGAGCCCGAGCCCGATCGCCGCCACCGCGAACCGCAGCGAGCGCTCGGGGACCCGCCGGGCGACGCGCGGGCCGATCGTCGCGCCCGCGAACGCGCCGATGCCGAGCGGCACGACAGCGTCCCAGCGCACGGACGCGAACAGGGCGAGGCCGACTGCCGCGACGACGTTCCCGGCGCCGATGAGCATGTTCTTCAGCGCGTTCGCGAACGGCAGGCGCTCGTCGGAGGCGATGAGCAGCAGGGCGAGCGTCATCACGCCCGAGCCCGCCCCGAAGTAGCCGTTGTAGACCGAGATCGACAACAGCGCCGCCGCCATCCACGGCGGGTCGCGGCGCATCGCGGCGCCGCGGCCGGCGAGCCGCCGCAGCCGCGGGGTGGCGAGCAGCGCGATCGCGCCCGCGGCGACGAGAAACGGCACGATCGTCCGGAACGCGCCGCTCGGCGTCGAGAGCAGGAGCGCCGTGCCGATCGCGCCGCCGAGCCCCGCGACCGCCCCATAGCGCCACACCCACGAGGCGCGTCCGCGCAGCTCCGACCGCGAGCTGAGCGCTGACCCCGGCCAGGTCGTCGTGATCGCGACGATGTTCGCGACGTTCGCTCCGAGCGCCGGGACTCCGGCGATGAGCAGCGCCGGGAACGACACGAGCGAGGTGATCGCCCCCGCCGTCCCGACGATCCCCGCGAGCACCCCGGCCGCCACGAGGAACGCGATGTCGCCGAGCGGAAGCACCCGCTGATTGTCGCCGCAGGCGGCTCGTGCCCGCCCGAGACGTCCCGTCGCACGCGGGCGCGGATTCCGGGCCACGCGTGCTCGTTCGGCTCACGCATGGTCTCAAACCTGCGCCCAGCGACGCGAGGTGGCCACGCGCGCTCGCCCGGCTCACGCGTGGCCCGAAACCTGCGCCGAGCGACGCAAAGTGGACACGGGCGACCTCTGCATCCCGCGCGTGTCCCCAAACCGGCGCCCACGCGGCGTCGGGCCTGGCGGCTCGACCGCGGCCGGGCCGTCGGGCCTGCCGGCTCGACGGCAGCCGGGCCGTCGGGCCTGCCGGCTCGACCGCGGCGGGGCCGTCGGGTCGGGCCGCCGGGCCGGGCGCGCCGGTCGCGCGCATGCCGCCGGATGACACCGCTCTGTTTGAGATGACAGACGCTTGTGAGCTCGTGCCTCGTTTGGCCGGTTCGTTTGCAGTCGAGGCACCCCTGGCGGCGCCCGGCGGCGTCCTCGGATCCTCGTGTGGCGCTGCCACACCACGGATCCTGCGTCCTGGCCGGGCATCGCCCAGTGGCACCTCTTGGTGCCAACGAACCGACCAAACGCGACACTGAGACACAGCACCGCCCCTCGGCGACCGGTACTCTGGCCGACCCATGAGGATCGGCGTCCCGAGGGAGACGGCTGAGGGTGAGCGACGCGTCGCGCTCGTGCCCGATGTCGTGCGCAAGCTGAGCGCGACCGAGTCCACGGAGGTGCTCGTGGAGCGGGGCGCGGGTGGGGGCGCGCTCATCCCCGACGACGCGTTCGCCGAGGCGGGCGCGCGGCTCGTCGACGACGCGGCGCAGGCGCTCAGGGCCGATGTCGTGCTCAAGGTCGCGCCGCCGAGCCTCGAGGAGATCGGGGCGCTCGGCGCCGAGACGACGTACATCGGCTTCCTCGCGCCGCTCACGAACGGCACGGGCGTGAGCGCGCTCGCGCGCGCGGGCGTGACGAGCTTCGCGATGGAGGCGATCCCGCGGATCAGCCGCGCGCAGTCGATGGACGCGCTCTCCAGCCAGGCGAACATCGCGGGCTACCGCGCGGCGCTGATCGGCGCTCAGGAGCTCGGGCGCTACTACCCGATGCTGATGACCGCGGCGGGGACGATCCGGCCGGCGACGGTGCTCGTGCTCGGGGCGGGGGTCGCCGGGCTGCAGGCGATCGCGACCGCGCGGCGGCTCGGGGCGGTGGTGCAGGGCTTCGACGTGCGCGCGGCGGTCAAGGAGCAGGTCGAGTCGCTCGGCGCGACGTTTTTGGAGTTCGACCTCGGCGGCGACCTCGAGGGGCAGGGCGGCTATGCGCGGGAGCTCACGCCCGAGCAGCAGGCGCGCCAGCAGGAGCTGATGGCTGAGGCGCTCGGCAAGGTCGATGTCGTGATCACGACCGCGCTGGTGCCCGGTCGCCGGGCGCCGGTGCTCGTCACCGAGGAGGCGGTGAGGTTGATGAAGCCCGGGTCGGTGATCGTCGATCTCGCGGGGGAGCAGGGCGGCAACTGCGCGCTGAGCGTCCCGGGGGAGACGGTGCTGCGCCACGATGTGAAGATCTGCGCGCCGCTCAATGTGCCGTCGAGCATGGCCGAGCACGCCTCCCAGCTGTACGCGCGCAACCTGCAGGAGCTGCTCAAGTTGATGACCGGGGAGGACGGCGGACTGTCCTTGGACTTCGAGGATGAGGTGATCGCCGGCGCGTGCATCACCCGCGGCGGTGAGATCGTGCACGAGGGCGCCCGGCAGGCCGCCGGCGCGGGCGAGCCGCCACAGAGCGGTTCGACCGGCGCCGCCCCGCCCGGCGGCGCCGCCCCGGACGCGTCCTGAACGAGAGAGGAGCCGACCCAATGGACAGTCTGGTCATCGATCTGGCGGTGCTCGTGCTGGCGGGCTTCGTCGGCTACGCGGTGATCTCGAAGGTGCCGAACACGCTGCACACCCCGCTCATGTCGGGCACGAACGCGATCCACGGGATCGTGGTGCTCGGCGGCCTGTTGCTGATGGCCGAGTCCCACGGGGTGCTGGAGAAGGTGCTGCTCGTGATCGCGGTCGCGTTCGGGACGATCAACGTCGTCGGCGGGTTTCTCGTCACCGACCGGATGCTCGGCATGTTCAAGCACAAGGACCCGCCGAGATCCGAGGAGGGCGAGGAGTGAGCCTGCCGCTGGCCACGGTGTTCCTGCAGACGACGAACTTCATCGACGCCTGCTACATCGTCGCCTTCGGGCTGATGATCTACGGGATGAGCGGGCTCACCGGCCCGCGGACGGCGGTGCGCGGCAACCAGATCGCCGCGCTCGGGATGGCGATCGCGGTCGCGGCGACGCTGTTGCGCCGCGGTGAGTTCTCCGGTTCGAGCACGGTGTGGCTGATCATCGCCGGGGTGGCGATCGGCACCGCGGTCGGCGTGCCCGCGGCGCGCAACGTGAAGATGACCGCGATGCCGCAGATGGTCGCGCTGTTCAACGGCGTGGGCGGCGGCGCGGTCGCGCTGATCGCGTGGGTCGAGTACCGCCACGGGTTCGCGCACGACGGCTCCGGCCCCTGGTCGTTGCGCGTGGAGATCTTCGAGCTGTTCGGGGCGATCGTCGGCTCGATCTCGTTCTGGGGGTCGAACATCGCGTTCGGCAAGCTGCAGGAGATCCTGCCGGGACGGCCGATCAAGCTGCCGGGCGCCGCGCAGTCGGTCGTCAACCTCGCGCTGTTCGTGGTCGCCGTCGGGGTGGCGGTCGTGCTCTGCGCCGGGACGCACTCGCAGCTGCTGTTCATCGTCGGGATCCTCGTCGTGGCGGCCGTGCTCGGCAACCTGCTCGTGCTCCCGATCGGCGGCGCGGACATGCCGGTCGTGATCTCGCTGCTCAACGCGTTCACCGGCCTGTCGGCGGCCGCGACCGGCGTCGCGCTGTCGAACCCGGTGATGATCGTCGCCGGGATGATCGTCGGCGCGTCGGGCACGATTCTCACCGACCAGATGGCCAAGGCGATGAACCGCTCGGTCCCCTCGATCGTCGCCGGCGGGTTCGGCGGCACGGTCGCGGCCCCCGCCGGCGCGACGGCCGGCGCAGGCGGCGGGACCGTCCGCTCGACGAGCGCCGCGGACGTCGCGATCCAGCTCTCCTACGCGCGCCAGGTGGTGATCGCGCCCGGCTACGGGATGGCGGTCGCGCAGGCCCAGCACGCGGTCCGCGAGCTCGAGCGCGCCCTGGAGGAGAAGGGCGTCACCGTCAAGTACGCGATCCATCCGGTCGCCGGCCGCATGCCCGGCCACATGAACGTGCTGCTCGCCGAAGCCGACGTCCCCTACGACCTGCTGCGGGAGATGGACGACATCAACCCCGAGTTCAGCCGCACCGACGTCACGCTCATCATCGGCGCCAACGACGTCACCAACCCGGCCGCCAAGAACGAGCCGGGCAGTCCGATCTACGGCATGCCGATCCTCGAGGTCGACCGTTCCCAAGCGGTGATCGTGCTCAAGCGCTCGATGGCCTCCGGCTTCGCCGGGATTGACAACCCGCTCTTCTACGACCCGAAGACCTCGATGCTGTTCGGCGACGCGAAGGCCTCGGTGAGCGACATCACAGCCGAGGTCCAGGCCCTCTGAGTGCCGTCGGTCACTCGGTCGGCTGAGTGCCGTCGGTCACTCGGTCGGCCTCTGAGTGCCGTCGATCACTCCGTCCGCGCCCGGAGGTCCGGTAGGGTCACGACCCGTGGACGCCGCCCGCCTCACCGCGATCCCGCTGTTCTCCGAGCTCTCGCCGGAGGAGACGCGCCGGCTGTCGGCGTTCGCGACCGAGACGAGCGCCGCCGCCGGCGAGGTGCTCATGCGCCAGGGCGACTATTCGACCGAGCTCGTCGCGATCGAGGAGGGGACCGCCGAGGTCGTGCGCGACGGCAGCGTCCTCGCCACGCTCGGTCCCGGCGACGTGATCGGCGAGATGGGCCTGCTTGAGCGCAAGCCGCGAAGCGCCGACGTGATCGCCACCTCGCCGATGCGGCTGCTCAAGCTCACCCACTGGGAGATCCGGCGAATGTCCGACGAGACGGTCGAGCGGATCAAATCGCTCGTGCTCGCGCGCTCGGGTGCCGGCCCCGAGGGCTCACGGGCCTGACCGGGCTCGTGGCTGCCCCCGCGCGACGGCTGGAGACGAGCGACGGCGCGCTTGAGCTCGGCGGTGAGCGCCGCCCGCTCGTCACGGGGATCGTCAACGCGACCCCCGACTCGTTTTCGGATGCGGGCCTGCACCAGACGCTCCCGGAGCGGGTCGCGCTGGCGGCCGCGCAGCTCGCCGACGGGGCCGCGCTGATCGATATCGGCGGCGAGTCGGGCACGACCGACCGGCCGCCGGTGAGCGCCGAGGAGGAGATCGCGCGCGTTGTGCCGGTCATCCGGGCGGTGCGCTCCGAGCTCGGCGCGCGCATCTCCGTCGACACCTACAAGCCGGCCGTCGCGCGGGCGGCCATCGCCGCGGGCGCCAGCATCGTCAACGACGTGAGCGGGCTGCGCGACCCCGAGCTCGCCGACGTGTGCGCGCAGACCGGCGCCGCGCTCGTGCTCATGCACACGATTGCGCCTCCCAAGCAGCGCCTGCACGACCGGGCGCTCGACGGCCGCATCGTCGGCGAGGTGCGCCGGTTTCTCGGCGAACGGATCGAGCTCGCGCTCGCCCGCGGCGTGCGGGCGGAGCAGCTCCTGCTCGACCCCGGCCCGGACTTCTCGAAGACCCCGGCCCAGTCGATCGACGTGCTGCGCTCATTCGAGACCCTGCACGAGCTCGAGCGCCCGCTGCTGCTCGCGGTCTCGCGCAAGGACTTCGTCGGCGCACTCACCGGCCGCGGGCCCCGCGAGCGGCTCGCGGGGACGCTCGGCGCGGTCGCCCACGGCGTGCGCATGGGCGCCCACGTGCTCCGACTCCACGACGTCGCGGCGGCCTGCGACTTCCTCACCGTGCTGCGCGCGCTCGAGGGGGCGGACGCGGTCGACCCGGCGGTCCAGGTCGACGACCGGCTGCGCTGGGCGCGCGGGGACGCAGGGACGCGGTCCGCCTGACGCCGCGACTTCGGCAGACCCCGCACTTCGAGCGGGCGCGCGGCCGCCGAGCCGCGTACTAACCTCCGCGGCCGTTCGCCGGACGCTGTCCCCACGCGTTCGGAGCCCACCGATCACCCAGGGAGCCCCACATGTCCGTGCTTGACCGCAGCGCCCTCACCGAGAGCCCGCTCGCCGACCTCCACGCGATCGCCTCGGAGCTTTCGATCGACGGCTTCCGCCGACTGCGCCGCGAGGAGCTGATCGACGCGATCGTCGACAAGCAGGGCGGCTCGCCGGACTCGGAGCCGGACTCGGGCTCGGAGGAGCCGGCGGGCGGTGGCCGGCGCCGCCGCGGTCGGCGCGGCGGTCGCGGCGCGGCCGACGGCGCCGATGCCGGGAGCGCTGCCGATACCGACCGCGCGGCAGAGCCGGAGGCGGAGCAGGAGGCCGAGGAGGCCCCGAAGCCGCGCCGCTCGCGCTCGCGGGCCCGCAAGGCCGATGAGGAGGCGCCGCCCGCCGAGGCGGCGGCGGAGCCCGCCGAGGAGGAGCGGCCCGCACGCGCCCGTCGCGGCCGCGGAAGGGCGGCGGAGGAGCGGGTGGCGGAGGAGCGTGCCCAGGCGACCGCCCCCGAGGATGAGAACGTCGAGGGGACCGTCGAGGTGCTTCCGAACGGCTCGGGCTTCGTGCGCCTCGGCGGCTCGCCCGAGGACGATGTGTACATCTCCTCGGCCCAGGTCAAGCGCTGCGAGCTCGTCACCGGCGACACGATCAGCGGCCCGAGGCGGGCGCCGCGCCGCTCCGAGCGCTTCGCCTCGATGATCCGGATCGAGACGATCAACGGCCGCCCGGCGTCCGAGCAGGCGGACACCGTCCGCTTCGACGACCTGCCCGCGGAGCTGCCCGCGCAGCCGTTCGAGCTCAGCGACGCGGACGGCGACCTGAAGCCGATCCAGTCGCTCACGCCCTTCGGGCGCGGTTCGCGCGTGACGATCACCGGCGCCTCGCGCTCCGGCAAGTCGGCGCTGCTGCGGCGCATCGCGGCGGCGCTTGCCGACGAGAAGGACCTCACGGTCTCGGTCGCGCTCGCCGGCGTCCGGCCCGAGGAGGCCGGCGCCTGGTCGGCCGACGGCGGGCCGGCTCCGGCGGCCACGGTGAGCTTCGCCGCCTCCGAGGACGCCCGCGTGGGCGCCCTGGAGCCGGTCGTCGACCAGGCCCGGCGCCTGGCCGCCCGCGGCGGCCACGTCGCCGTCCTGATCGACACGCTCGACGGCCTCGGCCCGCACGCGGCGCGCAAGCTGACCGTCGCCGCGCGCAACCTCACGGGCGGCGGCTCGGTGACGATCATCGCCACCGCCACCGAGCCGGTGGGCGGTGAGACGACCGTGATCGCGCTCGAGCGCCACGGCGCGAGCACCGGCCGCTTCCCCGCGCTCGACGTGCTCGCCTCCGGCACGCTGCACCCCGAGCGGCTCGTCGGCGAGTCCGCGGCCAAGAAGCTCGCGCGCGAGCGCGCCAAGGCGCTCAAGGACTGACGCGCCCGCTCGAGCCGCCGCGGGTCAGCGCGTGACCGGCTCGCCGGTCGCGGCGACGCGCTCGATCAGCTCGGCGGCCCGCACCGTCCCCGGATGCTTGCGGAGCCGCTCGCCCGCCGCGGCGGCGCGGGCCCGCAGCGCGGCGTCGCCGAGCACGTGAGCGAGCGCTCCGACGAGCGCCTCGGCGGCGAGCGAGTACGTGGGGAGCCGCAGGCCGTAGCCGCGCTCGTGGACGCGCTGGGCGTTGTCGTGCTGGTCCCAGAAGATCGGGAGCACGATCATCGGCAGCCCGAACCACATGCACTCGGTGACGGTGTTGTTGCCGCCGTGCGTGATCACCGCTTCGACGTGTGGCAGCACCGAGGTCTGCGGCAGGAACTCCGCGCCGGTCATGTTGTCGGCGAGCGCGTACTCGTCGTGGCGGGGGCCGGCGCTGACGACGTAGCGGTGCGGGGTGTCGGCGAGCAGCGCGACGAGCCGCTCCATCAGCTCGAGGTCCGCGGAGCCGAGCGAGCCGAGGCTCAGGTAGACGAGCGCGCGCCCGTCGGAGTCGGATCCCGCCCACCCAGTCCAGGGCTCGTCGGTCGCCCGCACGCACGTCTGCAGGCGATGCCACGTCGGCGCGGGCGGCCGGCTGCGGTCGTAGTCGAGCTCGTCGGGGTAGAGCGCGAGGTTGAGCCACGGCGACTCGTGGATCATGTCGATCCCGGGCAGCGGCGGCGCGCCACGCTCGACGCACCACGCGCTGAACTCACGCTGCAGCGGGCCGACGACGCGCGCATACTCGGCCTCGAACGCCTCCCACTGCGAGCGGTCCTCGCTCGGCAGTCCGGAGAAGACCGGCGGCAGCGCCGGGTCGCGCAGCTCGAGCGGGTTGCAGGACATGATCCGCGCCCACGGGCGGCCGGAGGAGAGCAGCGCCGGGAACGCGCACACGTTGTCCTCGACGACGACGTCGGGCTCGAGCTCGCCGATGATCTCGACGAGGCGCTCGTCGACGTAGCGCGCGCCGTCGACGAGCGCCTGCCAGGTCGGCAGGATGAATCCCTCGAGCTGCTCGACTGTGCTCGCGCGGAACACGGGCGCCGTGTCGCGCACGAAGTCCTTCCAGAACTGGCCGGGCGCCTCGGGCACGGCCGGAGGCGGCCCGAGTCGCATGAGCCGCTCCTCGAACCCCTTCGCCTCGAGCGTGCCGGCGAACGACTCCTCGACGATGAACACGACGCGATGCCCGCGGCGGCGGAGCACGTCGCCGATCCCGACGCAGTTGTTCGTCGGCCCGAACGCGCCCTCGGGAAAGAAGACGATCGTCTGCGGATCGGGGGTCATCCGCGGCAGCCTATTGGAGCCCGCGCCCGCGAGATGTGCGCGATCTTCGAACGCGATCAGAGGCACCGCACGGTGGGCGATCCGACGGGACGTCAGTAGGCGGTGCCGCGGCTGCGGTGCCGCGGTCAGTAGGCGGTGCAGCGGCTGCGGTGCCGCGGCCGCGCCTTATAGGCCGGCCCCTGACCGCGATGCCAGAGCAGCTGGTCGAGCTCGGCGGCGGTCGTCCCGTCCCCGCGGGCGGCGACCATGAGCTCGACCGCGTGGAGCGCGCAGGCGCGGATCTCGACCTCCTCGGGCGAGCCGTGCGCGATCAGCTCGCCGCGCTCGATGCGCGCGACGAGCGTCTCGTCGAACGCGAGCACGCCATCGAGCCGGAGCACATGCGGCACGAGGTTGTCGGCGAACATCGTGAGCCGCGCGGCGTCGTGCCAGGCGGCGGCCCCCGCGCGCTCAAGATCGCACGCCGCGATCTGCGCGCGCTTGAGGAACGGGACCGACAGCTCCTCGTACTGGGAGCGGTCCGCGAAGCACGACCACTCGCCGATCCGCGACGCGAACGTGACCGCCGAGCCGCCCGCCTCGGCGACGAGCGCGAGCGCGGCGCCGCCGCACTCCCGCTCCAGACGCGTGCCGAGGTCGCGCAGCGAGTCGGCGAACAGCGCCATCAGCTCGTGACCGGGGCTCTGGCCGAGGATGCGGGCGATCGTCGCCGGCTCGATCGCCGCCAGCTCGGCGGCCGCCGGCGGCCCGCAGCGCTCGCAGTGCGCCCGCCACGCGGTCGCGATCGTCCGGTAGCCGGATCGCGGCGGCGAGCCGGACTTGCGCAGCGTCGGAAACCAGCCCGAGCCGAAGTTGATCGCGTCGAGGCTCAGCCAGAACGCGGCGCGCTCCGCGCGACCCCACGCGGGCGGCGGCTCGTTCGCGTCGCCGGCGCGGACGGGGGAGAGGTCGAGCGAGCGCGCGTACGGGACGAGCGCCGCCTCGTCGATCCGCACGCTCCGGGCGCGCCGGGCGACCTCGGCGGCGGCTGTGCGAAGCTCGTCCATCGCCGCAGGATGCCGCATCGCGAGCTCGCCGCCGCCCCGGACGAAGGTGCCGGTCCGACCGCTAACGTGGCGTTTTCATGGCCGAACGCGTCCCTCATGAGTGAGCTGTCCACCGAGCTCGAGACGCTGCTCGCCGGCCTCAACGAGCCTCAGCGCGAGGCGGTCACCCACGGGCCGGGGCCCCAGCTGATCCTCGCCGGCGCGGGCTCGGGCAAGACCCGGGTGCTCACCCACCGGATCGCGTACCTGATCGCGACCGGGGCGGCCAAGCCGAACGAGATCCTCGCGATCACGTTCACGAACAAGGCGGCCTCGGAGATGCGCGACCGCGCCGAGCTGCTCGTCGGCCGGCGCGTGCGCGCGATGTGGGTGATGACGTTCCACTCCGCGTGCGCGCGGATGCTCCGCGCCGAGGCGGCGCGCCTGGGCTACACGCGCCAGTTCACGATCTACGACACGGCCGACCAGCGGCGGCTCATCAAGCGGATCCTCGACGAGCACGGGATCGACCCGAAGCGCTTCACGCCCGCCGCGATCGGCTCCCAGATCTCCGACGCCAAGAACAAGCTGCGCGACGCCGACGCCTACGCCCGGATGGTCGGCTCGTTCTTCGAGCAGACGGTCGCCGACGTCTACCGCGCCTACGAGCGCGAGCTGCACCGCGCGAACGCGATGGACTTCGACGACCTGCTCGTCCGTGCGGTCAACGTGCTCGAGCTGTTCCCCGAGGTCCGCGAGCGCTATGCGACCGGCTTCCGCCACGTGCTCGTCGACGAGTACCAGGACACGAACCACGCCCAGTACCGGTGGCTGCAGCTCCTCACCGAGGAGCACCGCAACCTCATGGTCGTCGGCGACGACGCGCAGTGCCTCGTCGAGGGGACGCTCGTCACGATGGCCGACGGGAGCGTCAAGCCGATCGAGCAGGTTGAGGCGGGGGACGAGGTCCGCTCCGGCCATGGCAGCGGGGACTTCCGTGCGGGCGTCGTGGTGCGGACCCACCGATCCGAGCGGAGCGACGGCATCGCGATCACGACACGGTCCGGACGCTGCGTCGTGAGCACGCCGGATCACACGCACTTCGCCGGACGGGGCGTACGAAATGATCGCCCTGACGGCACTTTTCGTACGACCTTGCGCTCCGCGGCCGCGCTCGAGATCGAGCTCTGTGGGGCCGGGCACGGAGAGCACCTCGTCACCTGGGGCGGGGCCTCGACCGCCGTCGAAGAGCTCGCGCTCGTCCGGGACATCGCGGCCGGCGGCGGGGTGCTCACGAGGCCCGTCGCCCGGCTCGGCCGAGACGGGGACGCGCTCGCGTTCCGGGCCGCCCACCTTGTGCGCCCCGGAATGGCGATGTTCGATGAGATCGGCGGCTATGACGTAGTCGAGTCGGTGGAGCGGGTGACGCTTGACCGGCCGGTGTACGACCTCGACATCGCCCACACGCACAACTTCATCGCGAACGGGTTGATCACCCACAACTCGATCTACGGGTTCCGCGGAGCGGACATCGGAAACATCCTCGAGTTCGAGGATTCGTACCCCGACGCGCAGGTCGTCAAGCTCGAGCAGAACTACCGCTCGACGCAGACGATCCTCGATGCGGCGAACGCGGTCATCTCGAACAACCGCGGGCAGAAACCGAAGTCGCTGTGGACGGACATCGGGCGCGGGGACCCGATCAAGGTGCGAGAGCTCGACGACGAGCACGCCGAGGCGCGCTATGTGACCGGCGAGATCCAGCGGCTCGTCGACGAGGGGACCTCGCGCTCGGAGATCGCGGTCTTCTACCGCACGAACGCGCAGTCGCGGGTGCTCGAGGACACGCTCGTGCGCGCCGACATCGGCTACCAGGTGGTCGGCGGCACGAAGTTCTACGACCGTGCGGAGATCAAGGACGCGATCGCCTACCTCACGGTGCTCGTCAACCATCAGGACGCGGGCGCGTTCACGCGGATCGTCAACTCGCCGCGGCGGGGGATCGGCGCGACGACGATCAGCCGGCTGCTCAGCCACGCGAACACGACCGGCGAGACCGTCTGGGAGCTCGCCGCCGCCCCCGAGGAGGTGCCGGGGCTCGGCGCCGCCGCCGTCAAGTCGCTGCGGCGCTTCATGGGCACGATGGAGGTGCTCGCCGAGCGCGCCGAGGCCGGCGACGTGCCGATCGCGACACTGCTCGGGGAGGTGCTCGCCGAGACCGGCTACCTGGAGTCGCTTCAGAACGAGCGCACGATCGAGGCCCAGGGCCGGATCGAGAACCTCGAGGAGCTCGTCAACGTCGCCGCCGAGTACGACGCCGATGAGACCGCAGCCGGCGAGGGCAACGCGCACGGGCTCGCGGACTTCCTGCAGCAGGTGGCGCTCGTCGCCGACGCCGACACGCGCGTCGACGACGAGGGGCTCGTCACGCTGATGACGCTCCACAACGCGAAGGGCCTCGAGTACCCGATCGTGTTCATGATCGGCTGCGAGGAGGGCGTGTTCCCGCACTCCCGCGCGCTCGACGAGGGCGGCCTCGAGGAGGAGCGGCGCCTCGCCTACGTCGGCATCACCCGCGCCGAGCGCGACCTCTACCTCACGTGCGCGCGCTCCCGTACGGTGTTCGGCACGCCGTCGTGGGGGGCGCCGAGCCGCTTCATCGCGGAGATCCCGGCCGAGCTCACCGACCGGGAGAGCCAGCCGCTGCGCTCGCCGCGGGCGCGGATGACGAGCTGGGAGCGGACGCCCGGGAGCGGGCGGGGGAGCGGCACGCCCGGCGCGGGCGGCGAGCCGTGGGACGCGGAAAGCCCGGCTCCGACCGCGTTCCGGCTCGGCGACGACGTCGTCCACGCGGCGCTCGGGGACGGCGTCGTCACCGGTCTTGAGCCGGGCGGCATCGTCGTCATCCGCTTCGCCAAGGACCGCGCCGAGCGCAAGCTGATCGCCGACGCCGCGCCGCTCACCCGGCGATGAGCCTCGCGCGGCTGCGGCTCGGCGAGTACCTGGCCGCAGTCGGCTCGGTCGCGCTCCTCGTCGCGCTGTTCGCGTTGCACTGGTACGGAAACCCCGCGGTCGGAGGCTGGAGGGCGATTCCGACGCTCCGCTGGTTCCTGCTCGCCACCGCGCTGCTCGGGCTCGCACTGACGCTCGCCCAGGCGGCGATGCGCGGGCCCGCACTCCCGGTGACGCTCGACCTGATCGGGATGCTCGCGGCCGGCGTGACGACGATCCTGACCGCGATCCGGCTGATCACGACCGGGGCGACCCCGGCCGTCGGCGCGTACGTCGGCGTGGGGGGCGCCGCCCTGACGACGCTCGGCGCCTACCGCGCGATGCGGGTCGAGCAGGGATGGACGCCGGGGTCCGAGCGTCCGGTCGAGCTCATCGAGCTGCGGAGCGACTGAGCGGCCGTGCGTCGCAGGAGGGCAGAGCCGGCCCGCCCGCCGGCGCGGAGCCTCGGCGTCGACAGCCAGTCGAGCGCCAACGAGCGCCTGTGGCGGCGCGACCACCTCGCCCGGTACGCGCACCGCATCCTGCGGCCGGTCGAGGTCGTGCTGCTGTTGCGCTACCACGAGGCGCTCGCCGGGCGGGTGCTGGAGCTCGGCTGCGGCGCGGGCCGCGTGCTCGGCTACCTCGGCGCGCTCGGCGGCGAGGTGCATGCGATCGACGTTTCCCCGCCGATGGTCGAGTACTGCAGGCGCCGGTATCCCGAGGCGCACGTCCATCTCGGGAACCTGCTCGACATCGGGGCGGCGGTGAGCGGCCCGTTCGACGTCGTGCTCATCCCCGACAACACGCTCGACGTGGTGGAGCCCGCGCAGCGCCAGCGCGTCCTGCGAGAGATCAGAGATCTTCTGCAACCCGACGGAGTCCTCATCTTCTCCTCGCACAACCTCGGGTATGTCGACGGCGCCGGCGGCCCGGCCTCGCCGACGCGGTCGGCGGCGGCGGTCCGGCGCGCCGCCTCGAGGCTCGCGCGGACGAGCTTCGTCGACCTTGCCGGCCGTTCGGTGCGGCTCGCCCGCGGCGCCCGCAACCGCCGGAGGCTGAAGCCGCTCGAGCGCCGGGCCGTCGATCACGCGATCCTCAACGACTCCGAGGGCGACTTCGGGGCGCTGCACTACTACGTCAGGCGCGACGATCAGGAGCGGCAGCTCGCGGCGGCCGGGTACGCGCTCCTCGAGTGCCTCGATGCCGAGGGACGGACGGTGACCGCCGGGCGGGACGGAGACAGTCCGTGGCTGCACTACGTGGCGCGGCCGCGTGATGGCGGCCTGGCCGACGACGGTTAGGCGCCTGCCAGAGCAGGGTATCGGGGCGGGTCATGACCGACGGAGGCCACTAAACTCCGGCGTTCGATGCTCGAGCGCGCACAGGTCGTCCACGTCGCCCGGCTCGCCCGGCTGGAGCTTCAGGAGTCGGAGCTCGAGCGCATGGCCGGGGAGCTCTCCTCGGTGCTCGACCACATCGAGCGGATCCGCGAGCTCGACCTGACCGGCGTCGAGCCGACCGGCAGCCCGGCCGCCGCGCCCGGCTCAGACCGGGCGCCGGTGGCGATGATGCGACCCGACGAGCCGATCCCCGGCCTCACCCGCGAGCAGGCGCTCGCCGCCGCACCCGAGCCCGTCGACGGCGCGTTCGGCGTCCCCAGCCCCGGACCGGCCGAATGATCGCCTCCTCTCATCTCGCCGGGCAGCGATGAGCGAGCTCACCGAGCTCAGCGCGGCCGAGGCGGTCGGGCGGATCCGCGCGGGCGAGATCTCGGCCCGCGAGCTGTTCGACGCCTACCGCGAGCGCGCGGCGGCCGATGAGCTGAACGCCTACACCTGGGTCGCCGACGGCGCCCCGGACGAGATGCCCGACGCCGAGACGCCGCTCGCCGGGGTGCCGGTCGCGGTCAAGGACCTGTTCTGCACGGAGGGCATCCCCAGCCAGGCGGGCTCGCGCATCCTCGAGGGATACCGCCCGCCGTACACGGCGACGGTCGTCGCGCGCTTGCAGGATGCCGGCGCGACGCTGCTCGGCAAGACGAACCAGGACGAGTTCGCGATGGGATCCTCGAACGAGAACTCCGCGTTCGGCCCCGTCCTCAACCCGTGGGATCGCACGCGCGTGCCCGGCGGCTCCTCGGGCGGGAGCGCCGCCGCCGTCGCCGGGGGAAGCGCGCCGTGGGCGATCGGGACCGACACCGGCGGCTCGATCCGCCAGCCGGCCGCGCTGTGCGGCATCGTCGGCCTGAAGCCGACGTACGGGGCCTGCTCGCGCTACGGGATGATCGCGTTCGCGTCCTCGCTCGACCAGGCCGGGCCGTTCACCCGGGACGTCGCCGACGCCGCGCTCCTGTTCGCGCACATGGCCGGGCGCGACTCCCGCGACAGCACGAGCACCGGCCTGCCCGGGCCGATCGAGCCGCCGCGGGCCGAGGACCTCCGGGGCATCCGGCTCGGCGTTCCCGCCGACCTGCTCGGGGATGAGGATGGTGTCGGGATCGACGCCGGCGTGCGCGAGTCGTTCGAGGCGACGCTCCGCATCGCGGAAGGGCTCGGCGCGAGCATCGAGACGTGCGCGCTCCCGCACGCGCCGCACGCGCTCTCCGCCTACTACCTGATCGCCCCCGCCGAGGCGTCCGCCAACCTCGCCCGCTACGACGGGGTGCGCTACGGCCTGCGGGTGGCCGGCGACGAGTCGCTCGAGGCGATGTACAGCCGCACCCGCGGCGAGGGCTTCGGCGCCGAGGTGAAGCGGCGGGTCATGCTCGGCACCTACGCGCTGGCGAGCGGCTACTACGACGCCTACTACGGGACGGCGCTCAAGGTCCGCACGAAGATCGCCGAGGACTTCCGCGCCGCGTTCGCCGAGGTCGACTTCATCGTCACCCCGACGAGCCCGACGACGGCGTTCGAGCTCGGAGCGAAGACCGCCGACCCGCTCGCGATGTACCTGAACGACTACTGCACGGTCCCGATGTCGCTCGCCGGCATCCCCGCGATCTCGATCCCGAGCGGCCTCGGCGATGGGCTGCCGATCGGCTTCCAGCTCGCCGGGGCGGCGTTCAGCGAGACGAGGCTGCTCGATGCCGCGCACGCGCTGGAGCGGGCGATCGGCTTCGACGGCAGCGCGGTCCGCAACCGGACGGTGGCACAGAATGGCTGAGCCGGCCGGCGACTACGAGGCGGTGATCGGCCTCGAGATCCACGTCCAGCTGAAGACGCGGACGAAGATGTTCTGCGGCTGCGAGCTGTCGTTCGGCGACCCGCCGAACACGCACGTGTGCCCGACCTGCCTCGGACTGCCCGGGGCGCTGCCGGTGCTCAACGCGCGCGCAATCGACTACGCGATCCGGATCGGCCTTGCGCTCGGCTCCGAGATCGCGCCCCGCTCGATCTTCCACCGCAAGAACTACTTCTATCCGGACTCGCCGAAGGCCTACCAGATCTCCCAGTACGACGTGCCGCTGTGCTCGGGGGGCGCGATCGGCGGCGTGCGCATCCACCGCGTCCACGTCGAGGAGGACGCCGCCAAGCTCAGCCACATCGGCGAGAGCGGACGCATCCACGGCTCCGACCGCTCGGTCGTCGACTTCAACCGCTGCGGCACGCCGCTCGTCGAGATCGTCACCGAGCCGGACATCCGCTCCGCCCGCCAGGCGCACGAGTTCCTCAGGCTGCTGCGGGTCACGCTCCGCCAGCTCGGGGTCTCCGACGTCAACATGGAGGAGGGGTCGCTGCGGGGCGACGCGAACGTCTCGATCCGCCCCGCCGGCTCCGAGGTGCTCGGGACGAAGACCGAGCTGAAGAACATGAACTCGTTCCGCTTCCTCGAGCGCGGGATCGACGCCGAGATCGCGCGCCAGACCGAGCTCGTGCGGGCCGGGGGCGAGGTCGTGCAGGAGACCCTGCACTTCGATCCGGTCTCCGGCCGCCTCAGCTCGCTGCGCTCCAAGGAGGAGGCGCACGACTACCGCTACTTCCCGGAGCCCGACCTCCTGCCGCTCTTCGCCACCGAGGAGATGGTGGCGGCGGCCGCCGCCGAGATCCCGGAGCTGCCCGGCGCGCGCGCCGAGCGCTTCGAGACGGCGCTCGGCCTGCACCCCGACCGCGCGCGCGATCTCGCGTTCCGACGGGAGCTCGCCGACTTCTACGAGGCGGCGCTCGCGGCCGGCGGCGAGGGGACGGCGGTCGACCCGGTCGAGCTGTCGAACTGGATTCCGCACCTCGTCGAGCGGATCGGCTCCGACACCGATCCGGCGGGCACGAAGGTCACCCCGGAGGCGCTGTCGGAGCTCGCATCGATGGTCGCCGCCAAGGCGGTGAGCCGCGACGCGGCGCGCGACGTGCTCACGCTGCTCGTCGCCGAGGGCGGGAGCGCCGCGGCGCTCGTCGAGCGCGAGGGGCTCGGGGCGCTCGGCGCCGACGACGGCGACGGGCTCGCGGAGGCCGTCGACCGCGCGGTCGCCGGCGATCCGGACGCGGCGGCCAAGGTGGCCGCCGGCAACATGAAGGCGATTGGGCCGCTCGTGGGGGCGGTCATGCGAGAGGTCAAAGGGCGCGCCGATGGGGGCGAGGTGACGCGCCTCATCCTGTCGCGGCTCGGGGTCGGCTGAGGGTTCCTTGCCTCCGTGGGCGGGGGTGGGGGCGTTCCCGTCCGGGCCTCGCGGCGCTCATCTGTGGGATGGGACGGGGGCTGACGACGGGGCGACGCGAGCGAGGCACGGACGGGGGGTGGCCCCCACCCCGGACGGCGACACGCGCCCTCCTTCGCCCGGTGCGGCGCTGGCGCTCGCCCCCCTGGCTTTGCGCGGGGCGGGGTGGAGCACGGCGCGTGACGGTGGGCCGCTCGCCGCGGGGCAGGGGACGGCGCGCGACGGTGGCTCGCCGGCCGCTTCAGGACCGCCGGGCGCCTGGCACCGCTGATGCCCGGGCGGGGGACGAAAGACGGGGCCCCGTGAGGGGCCCCGCACGTCCTCCGGTCCGAATGTCGCGAGCGAGTCGAGACGACGCGCCCGAGGCCGGGGTCAGGTCCGGTCGGTCGCGGAGACGCGACGCAGCACGATGCCCGCGCCCAGGAGCACGACCGCGCCCGCGGCCAGTGCACCGACGTCCAAGCCCGTGAACGGCAGCGATCCCGCCTGGGTCGTCGAGGTGTTGGAAACCGACGGCGTCGTCGAGTTCGACGAGGGCTTGCGCGACGCGGTCACATGCTTGACCGCCCCGTGATGCGAGTAGCCGGCGCTTGTCGAGTTCGCCGATGCAACAGCTGCCCCCGGGATCAACAGCGCCAGGCTCGTGAGCAGCGCAACAATCCTTTTCATGTGCTCTTGGGTCCTTTCGCTTTGTCAGAACCGCGAGAGCCTCCTGCTCCCACGTTTCGATAAGTATAGGCCTGGCGGCGGATCGTGCAAGAAACCTCCACAGAAAACCTGCACTTTGCTACGGAACGGAGTTGATCTCGTCAAAAGCCTGCTGCGCCGACAGAGGATGCTTCGTCCCGACCCGCTTCCACGCGTCGCGGACGGCCGCCTGGTCTGAGTCGAGCCGCATCGCGACGCGGAAGCTGCGGCGCGCCTGAGCGACGTTTCCCTGTGCGGAGGCCGCGAGCCCGCGCCCGAGCCAGGCGATCCAGTCGCCGGGCTCCAGCCGCACCGCCTGTCGGTAGAGCGCCGCCGCCGTCGCCGGGCGCCCGTTGACGAGCGCCACCGAGCCGCCGAGCGTGCCGGGGTCGGACATGAGCGGGTTGAGCTGATGGGAGGCGCGGAAGTCGGCGAGGGAGGCGTCGACGTTCGTCTGGCTCTGCGTGATCCCGAGGTCGAGCTCCCGGATCGCGAGGTAGGGAAGCCCGAGCACGATCGTCGCGGCGATCAGCGCAAGCGTCCCGACGACCGCGGTGACGGGGCGCGGCAGCCGCGATGAGCGAGCGCGGTCCCCGCGCGTGAGGCCCGCGGGCTCGGCCTCCACCGGCCGGTGGCCTCCGGGCCGGGCTTCGGCCGGCCGCCGGCCTCCGGGCTGGGCGCCCGCCGGCCGGCGGCCTCCGGGCTGGGCGCCCGCCGGATGAGTGCCCGCCAAGGCGGCGCTCCCAGGGCCGGGCGCCCGCAGCCGACCGGCCATCGCCAGGAACCCGAGCGCGGGTCCGCTCAGGGCCGGGAACTCCCAGAACCAGTCGATCGAGCCGTGGATCAGCCACACGCCGAGCGGCAGGAGCGCGGCGCCGACGAGCATCCGCTCGGGCTCCCCGCCCCGCCGCCGGGAGCGGATGGCCGCCACGAAGCCGGCGAGGAGGAAGACGCCGAACAGCACGAAGCCGACGATCCCGGTATGCGCGAGCAGCCGCAGCCACAGACTGTGAGTCCAGAGCGGCTCCTCGGTCGTGTGCCGATGGGTGAGATACCAGTCGCCGAAGTTGTCCTGGCCAAGGCCGCCGATCGGATGGGCGCGGAACGCCTGCAGCGCAGATTTCCAGATGTCGTAGCGGCCGCTGCCCACCTCGACGAAGTGGCTGCTCGTCGTCGCCGCCGGAGACTCGCGCGTGAACCCGTGCCACTCCCGCGAGATGAACGCGCCGGGATGGTGCGCAGACACCACCCACAGACCCGCGGCCATCGCCACCAGGGCGAGGAGCACACACGCGCCTCCGAGCGCGCGGCGCACGACGGCCGGCCACGGTCCGCGCTGCCGCGCGGCCTCGAGCATCGCCGCGAACGCGACGACCGCGAACACGCCCGCGCAGCAGAGGAGCCCGATCTTGCCGGCATGGATCGTCGCGTCGGTGAGGGCTGCCGGGCGGGTCTGGAGGAAGAGTCGGAGCAGCGGATGGATGTCGATGAGCAGCCCGCCGGCGACCGGCAGCGCGATCGCCACGCAGCGCAGGCGTCCGGCCATGACGAGCGCCGCGTAGAGCCCGACGACCGGGAGCGTGAACAGCCAGCCGCGGCTCTGGGGAGCGAACGCAAGCATGAGATCGGCGCAGGCGAACGCCGCGTACAGCCCGCGCATCGCCGCCGGCATGCCCCGTCGCGCCGCGAGCGCGGTCGCGACGAGCGCGCCGACCGTGAACAGCGCGCCGCTCGAGTTGAAGTAGCCGGTCGGCGCCACCATCCGCCCCTCGAAGAAGAGGCCGCCGATGCTGTCCCCGAGCACGAAGCGGAAGAGCAGCGCGACGGCGATCACCCCGATGCCGGCGGCGTAGGCCCCGAGGACGAGCAACGCCGTCCGGTGGCGCCACGGCAGGACGGCCATGAGCGCGAACAGGAGCAGGTAGAGCAGCGTCCGGTTCGAGCCCTCGAGGGCGAGGCCGGCGTAGGACGCCCAGGTCATCGACAGGTAGGACCACGCGACGTAGAGGGCGAAGCAGGCGAGCCCCAGCTTGACGGCCCGCGGGAGGGATGCGACCGCCCCGCGACTCAGCACGAGCGTGAGCGCGAGCGCGGCGAGCGCGACGAGCGCGCCCCAGTACCACGTGCGCGCGTCCGTGCCGCCGTCGTCCACCGACCAGAAGATCATGAGGAAGACCGCGACCGTGCCAGCGCACAGCGTCCGCAGGTCGTCCGGCAGCATGGCCCGATCGAGTCGTGCGCGGCGCAGCGGCGCCGGGCGGCGCCGCGCCGCGCCGGGATCACCCGGTCCGGGCCCGGGGCTCGTCTCGATGCCCACCTCGCTCACGTGCCGATTGTCCTCGACGGGACGGCGGAGGTGGTCACGCTGCGGGCGCTGGCGAGGGGTCGGGCGTGCCCGGACGCCGCGCGCGCCCGATCACGCGCGAGCTGTCGGGCGTGCCCGGACGCCGCGCGCGCCCGATCACGCGCGACGGCCGACGACGACCCGCCACCTGGACAGGCGAGCGACGGCGCCGCGCTCATGCCGATGCCGCCTGCGAGCGTGCCTGCGGTCATGGCGGGCGTGCCTGCGGACGTGGCGGCCGTGCCGGCGGGCATGCGCTGAGGCCGCGTGCGCCACGGGGTTGCCGTTGTCCGGGCAGGTGCCCCTGGTGACGCAGGTGTCGACCACCTGGAGATCGCCGGTGGGGATCGGCACGTCCGAGGTGAGGGTGTCGCCGTGCTCGCCGAACATGCGGGCCGCCTCGGCCCACTGGTCGGGGCGGCCGAGATCGGTCCACGAGGAGGGGGATTCGGCGATGAGCGACATCTGCCGGGCGAGGCCGCCGGTGTCCTCGATGTAGGCGCCGTAGTCGGCGAGCGCGGTCATGATCGTCTGCTCCCACGCCGGCGCGCCCGACGCGGCGATCTGCGCCGGCGTCATGTCGAGCCTGAGGAGCTGGCCGAGCTCCGGGGCGGTGCTCGGGTCCTCGGCCACGCCCTGGCCGCACGCCTGGCCCCAGCCGCCGGTGGCCGGCCAGGTGTAGCCGACGTGGAACCCGGTCGCGTCCGTGCACGGCACGACGATCACGAGCGCGTGGTCGATGTGACCGGACATGAGCTCCGAAGGACGCAGCAACCCGGCGCTCAGCGCGAGGTTGGCGGCGTCGCCGCCGCTGCCGGTGCCGGTGCCGGTGCCGACATTCGTCTCGGCGCCGGTGCCGGCGGTGATCGTCGATCCGGAGACCGAGGCGTGCCAGAGGTCGTACTCATCGCCGTTCGCGGTCTCGATGATCGTCATGTGCGCATCCCCGTTGCCGTCCGGCCGCGCGCCGGCGGGGACGTTGATCCGCACGCCGTTGATGTCGGTCCCGTTCTGACCCTGGCATGTTCCGGGGCCCTCCGAGGAGGTGCAGTGGATCGTCATCACCGGATCCGACGGCGTGCCGTAGAAGACCGGTCGTGAGCCGGGGCCGATCGAGAACTGGTGCGGGTCCCAGCCGATCGTCCACCCGTACTTCACCATGTGATCCTGGACCGCGGCGTTGTCGGGCGCGAGCGGCGGATCGGTGCTCAGGCGGGTGTTGAACACCGGGGCGCCGGCGAACGGCGTCCAGCACGACCCCGCGGAGTCGGCCTGCGCGAGCGATGTGCTCGTGCACGCGCTCGCCGCGCGGGCGGCGGATGGTCCGGCGATGCAGAGCGCCACCGCGCCGCAGATCGCCGCCGACAGGCCGAGTGTTGCGCGGAGCCTGCGGCGAGCGATCGAGGGCATGCGGCTTCTTCGGCGCCTGCGTCCAGGACCTGTAGCCCGCGGCGCTCAAACAGACGTCCAGGCGCAAAATGCGGAGCTTCGGGCCCCCGTTCCTCCATCAATTCGGCGCGGCGCGCGCTGGTAGGATGCGCCGCGATGGAGGGGCGCCGCCGATGACCGGTCAGTCCGACCGACTGGCCCGCGAACAGGCGTTTCACGACGCCCGGTTCGCCCATGGTGATTCGCACCGATCGGCCGACCGCTTCTATGCGATCAACCGGGCGAGCGACGCCTACTTCCGGATGGCGCTGGATGCGGCTCGGCCCGGCGCGAGGGTGCTCGACTACGGGTGTGGAGACGGCGCCTACGGGGCGCTCCACGCCGCGATCCGCGAGGATCTCGCGGTCACCGCGATCGATCTGTCTCCGGTCGCGATCGAGCACGCCCGGGAGCGGGCGCGGAGCGCCGGCGTCGAGGACCGGATCGACTTCCGGGTCATGAACGCGGAGGCGCTCGAGCTGCCCGATGATGAGTTCGATTACGTCGTCGGGCTCGGGGTGCTCCACCATCTCGACCTCGCGGCGGCGCTCCGGGAGATCACGCGGGTGCTCAAGCCGGACGGGGGCGGGGTGTTCGTCGAGCCGCTCGGCCACAACCCGCTCATCAACCTGTACCGCCGGGGCACGCCCGAGCAGCGCACGAGCGACGAGCACCCGCTGCTGCTCGACGATCTCGATCTGATCGCACGCTCGTTCCGGTCCTGCGACGCCTCCTTCTTCCATCTGTTCGGCCTGCTCGCCCTGCCGCTCGGCGGCACCCGCGCCATGTCGCCGGCCGTGCGCACGCTCGACGCGCTCGACCAGGCGTGCTTCCGGCGCTTCCCGTCCCTGCGGCGACACGCATGGATGGTGGGCCTGACGGTCGCCGGGCCCGTCGGGTGAGCTGAAGCAGCCGTCGAACGTGCTCAGTCGGGCGCGTAGCCGCGCGCGGTGAGCGTCGGCTCGATCGCCGCGGTCATGCGGGCGAGCTCGACCGGATCGAGGTCGCGCCGGAAGGCGTCCACTCGCGTCGCATGGAGCCGGCCGCGATCGAATCCCTCGTCGAACTCCGTGCACCAGCGAAGCCCCGAGAAGCCGAGGATCTCACGGAGCACCTCGTCCGGGCGGGCGGTCAGGTCCTCGTAGCGGATCTCCAGCCACGACTCATCGGGCAGCGCCTCGCGCGCGACATCGTACGCCTCGATGAGCATCCGCCACAGCAGGCCGGCGAGCACCACGAATGAGCGATCGGCCCGCTCCCATTCTCGGGCGAGATGGGGCGGGAGCGGCCCCCACTGCCAGCGCTCCGGTCCGCCGAACCCGCGCCACCACGGCATCTGCAGCCAGGAGTTGGCGACCGCGCGGCCATCGCGCACGATGTGGACGAAGCGCGCCGACGGGAACGTGCGGTGCAGGAAGCTTGCGCGCGGCCAGCCGGTGAACTTGTGCAGGAAGATCGGCGCGTGCTGGGCGGCCGCCCGCCGGGCGAAGCATTCCTCGACGCGCCGTGACAACCACGGGCCTGCGTCGCGCTCCTTGAGATCTCGGAACGGGGAGCTGAGGATCGGTGACACCTCGCGGTCGAGCAGCCCATACGCCTCCGAGGGGATGAACCGCTTGTGCACGACCCCGCCGCTCGGAAATCGCCGGTAGATGGCGTTGTTCCAGCGCGTGAGCGCGGTGAGCCGCGGGAATCGCTCGTCGATGTTGGAGATGAAGCCGACGTCCGGATGCCGGCACACGGTCTCGGCGAGCACCGTCGACCCGCAGCGTCCGGTCCCGATGATGAACACGTACGAGGGTCCCGATCGCCGACGGGCGGCCGCGACGGGGACGCTCTCAGGGGCTCGCACGCGCTCGACGGTGGCGCTCATCCCGAGCCCCCGATCGAACCGACGATCCACGTCCGGTCCCGGACATGATCCATCCATTTCATGCCAAAGCGCACAATATCTCCGTTTTCCTCCCCCCGCAAGCCGGGGTCCGGCACGCGCTGCTGAGGCGGTCAGGAGCGCAGGACGAGCGAGGGGGCGAACACCGGCGCGTCCGCCCCGTGCGGCGCGCCGGTCGCACCCGATGTCCCGGCGAGACGGAGGATCGCCGCGAGCGGCGGGCCGTAGCGCGCCCATCCCCTCAGTTGCCCGACGCCGTGGCCGTGATGCATCGCGAACAGCACGAGCGGCACGAGGGCGGCGTCCGCGGAGCGCTCGGCGGCCGATCTCGACCGCACCCCTGCCGCCGCGAGCGCGGCCAGGTAGAGCGCCTCGCCGAAGCGCGCCCAGGCTCTCAGCGTCGGGGGACCGGCGAGCGCCGCGGCGCCGGTGAGCACGACCGCCGGCGCGAGCAGGTGGGAGGCCCGCATCGAGTGCGGGTGGCGCCGGTAGGTGCGGGCGCGGAACTCGCCGTAGTCGACGTACTGGCGCCAGAGGCCGCGCAGCGAGTCGCGGGGGACATAGCGGCCGCCCATGGCCGGCAGGCAGACGAGACGCTCGCCGCGGGCGAGGAAGCGCGCGGCCATCTCAGAATCGGAGTTGCGCGGCCAGCGCTCGTCCCAGCCGCCGTACTCGAGCAGCGTCGCTCGCTCCCACACGCCGGTGAACACGCCGGTATCGAGCTCGTACTCGGCGCCCTCGGTCCGGTCCGCGACGCCCCACTTGCGGGAGCCGCCCCGCCCGAGCGAGCCGCCGAGCGCGAGCGCCACCGCTCGGGAGACCGGTCCTCGTCCGGTCGGGATCTGAGGACCGCTCACCCAGCGCGTGCCGCCCTCGCGCAGCCGCGCCACGCCGCGCGCGATGTAGTCGTCGGGATAGACGGTGTGCGCATCCATGCGCGCGACCCAGTGCCCGCGGGCGTGGCTGAGGCACACGTTCAACCCGCTCGACACGCTCCGCGACGGGTTGTCATAGACCCTGATCCGCGGATCCTCCTGCGCGAGGCGCTCGAGGATCTCGCGGGTGCGGTCGCTCGAGCCGCCGTCGGCGAAGATGAACTCGAGCTCGCCGTCGAAGCGCTGGCGGCGCATCGCGTCGACCGCCTGCTCGATGTAGCGCTCCTCGTTGAGCACCGGCACCAGGACCGAGCACGCGACCGCATCCCCCATCTCGGCAACGCTAGCGGGTCCCCGCGCCTCTGGGCCATCCGGCTACCATCCCCGCAATGTGCGGAATCGCCGGGCTGGCGGGCCGATCGACGGATCGCAAGGCGACGCTCGAGCGCATCTCGGCCGATCTCGCGCACCGCGGGCCCGACGAGTCGGGGGTCTACGACGACGACCGGGTGACGCTCGCCATCCGCCGGCTCGCGATCATCGACGTCGCCGGCGGACACCAGCCGTATCACAACGAGACGGGCACGGTCCACGTCGTCTTCAACGGCGAGATCTACGGCTTCCGCCGGCTGCGCGAGCGCCTGCGCCGCGCCGGTCACCAGTTCGCCTCCGAGACCGACGGCGAGGTCATCGCCCACGCCTACGAGGAGTTCGGCGAGGCGTTCGTCACCGAGCTCGACGGCATGTTCGCGCTTGCGCTGTGGGACGAGCGCGCCGGCAGGCTCATCCTCGCCCGCGACCGCCTGGGGAAGAAGCCGCTGTTCGTCGCCGAGCACCCGGACGGGACGCTCAGCTTCGCCTCGGAGCTCGGTTCGCTGCTGCTCGACGAGCGCATCCCGCGCGAGGTCGACCGGGCAAGCCTCGCGGAATACCTCCAGTACGGCTACGTGCCGTCGCCGCGGACGATCCTCCGCCACGTGACGAAGCTGGAGCCGGGCTCGGTGCTCACCTGGGAGCCGTCGGGAGCCGTGAGCCGACGTCGCTACTGGACGCTCGACTTCGAGCCCAAGCACCGGATGTCCTACGAGGAGGCGCTCGAGCAGTTCGAGCAGCGCTCGCTGGAGGCGGTCCGGGACCGGCTGATCTCCGACGTCCCGCTCGGGCTCTTCCTGAGCGGCGGCGTCGACTCGAGCTATGTGCTCGCGCAGATGCTCCGCGCGGGCGCGGGCGACGTGCAGACGTTCGCCATCGGGTTTCCCGACGACCGCTACGACGAGCGCCGGCACGCATCGCAGATCGCCGCGCGCCTGGGAAGCACCCACCACGAGGAGGTCGTCGAGCCGACCGATCTCGTGCAGATGCTGCCTGAGCTCGTGCACCACTACGGAGAGCCGTTCTCCGACCCCTCGATGGTCCCGACGTTCTACCTGGCGCGCTGGGCCAGGCGGCGGATCACGGTCGCGCTCACCGGCGAGGGCGGCGATGAGCTGTTCGGCGGCTACTACCGCCACCAGGCCGCGCGGCTGGCGGGCTACGGGGACCGGCTGCCGGCGAGCCTGCGCGGCGTCGCGGTCGACGGCGCGCGATGGATCGGCTCGGAGCGGGCGCATCCGATGTCGATGCGACACAAGGCCCACCGGTTCCTGCGCGCGGCCGCGCTCGACCCGCGGGAGCGGTACGCGGAATGGACGGCGGTGCTCTCCGCGCAGGAGCGCGCGCTGCTCGCGCCCAGGCTCGGCAGGGCGGCCCCGTTCGATCCGCCGGGACGATTCCGCGAGCCGCTCGATCGCGCGCTGGCCACCGACCTCGCCCGGTCGCTGCCCGACCAGCTGCTCTTCAAGATGGACATCGCGACGATGGCCAGCTCGCTCGAGGCCCGGGCCCCGCTGCTCGACTACCGCCTCGTCGAGTGGGCGGCGCGGCTGCCGACGAGCTTCAAGCAGCGCGGTCGCAGCCGCAAGCGGCTGATCTCCGACGCGCTCGCGCGCCATCTCCCGGCCGAGATGTTCATGCGGCCGAAGATGGGGTTCACCGCTCCGATCCCCGCCTGGCTGCGCGGAGACCTCTACGAGTTGCTCGGCGACACGCTGCTCGGGGAGCGCAGCCGCACGCGCGGGATCATCGACCCCGCCGCGGTCGAGCGCCTGGTGCGCGAGCACCGGGCCGGTGTCGAGCACACCCGCGGGCTGTGGTCACTCTTGATGCTCGAGCTGTGGCATCAGGAGTTCATCGACAGGAACCCGGCGACGCGCGCCGCCTCCGCGTCGAGCGTGTGATCGGACGCGGCCCGCGCCGCCGCGGCGACCAGGCGGTCGCGCAGTTCAGGTTCGTGCGCGAGACGGTTGAGTGCGGCGCCCGCGGCGTCGGGATCGTCGGGGGCGATCAGCAGCCCGCGGTGAGCGACCAGATCGGCGACGCCGCCGACGTCGGTGCCGACGACCGGCAGCCGCGCCGCGAACGCCTCGAGGATCACCTGCGGCACTCCCTCGGTGTGGGAGACGTGGATGAGCGCGTGCGCGTCGCGGTAGAGGCTCCATAGGCCGCCGTCGATCGGCACGTAGCCGCGCAGCTCAAGCCGGTCGGCGACGTTCAGCTCCGCCGCGCGCCGCAGCAGGTCGTCCTGCAGCGATCCCTCGCCGCAGACGATCAGGCGCCAGCGCGGGTCCGCCTCGAGCGCCCGGCTGAGCACGTCCGCCAGGAGCACGGGGTTCTTCTCCGGATCAAGCCGCCCGACGCTCAGCATCCGGAGCTCGTCGCCGTCGTAGTCGCGCCGGGCGTCCTCGGCGCTCACGAGATCGGTCGCTCGCAGCAGCGACACGTAGACGCTGAGCAGCGCGCGGGCCGACCGGTAGCGGCGCGCGAGGTCCGGCCCCACGACGACGACGGGGAGCCTCCGCGCGAGCAGGCGAAACGCCGCCTCGAGCACCCAGGCCGTCCAGAGCACCGCCCGCCGGCCGGGGCGGCGGTGGCGGATCAGCTCCGGGAGGTTCTGGCGGACGCCGAGCGCGACGCGCCGGCGCCGGAGCACACCGAGCAGCGCGAGCAGCAGGGCGTGCGGAGGATTGGGGCCGAGCACCCACACGACGTCGCTGTCGTCGAGCACCTGCCAGAAGCGACGGGCCGCGGCCGGCACCGTCGCCAGCACCGCGGCGAGGTCGGCGCCGCTGCGGTAGAACGGCAGCGGCGCAAACTCGGCGGCGCGCACGCGGTAGGGGAACTCCTCGTTGCCCGGGTCCTCGCGGCCGACGACGGTGAGCCTCTCGAAATGGTCGGCGAGCGCATCGACGAACAGGCTGAACGGGAGCTCGGCGCTCACCGTTCCGTCCCGCACGCGGTACGAGTAGTCGCAGTAGACCGCCAGCCGCATCGTCGTCCGCCCGCCGGCTCGCTCAGACGTCCGCCGCGTGGCGCAGATGGCTCCAGGGCAGGGTCCGGGCCGCCCGAGGATCGCGCGGCACGAGCACGCGGAACGCCGCCTTCCAGGCGAACGCGGTGATCCGCGAATAGCGCGACGCTGCGTAGGCCGCCCAGCGCTCGCGCGTCGCCTCGAACTCGGGGCGCGGGGCGAGCCACCGCATCGCCGTCAACTGGTTGACGTGGAGGTCGTGGTAGAACGAGCTCGCGCGGTTGAGGATCGGGTGGGGGAAGAGCGAGTACAGCGACCAGCTGCCCGTGTCGTAGCGCGGCAGGTTCGTGGCCAGCGACGCGATGCCCTGCTCAAAATTCCGGCGAGCGTGCCCGTCGCCCAGCCCGACCGCCACGTCGCGGAAGCCCCACAGCGCGAAGATCGCCCCGTTGAGCACGTGCGACTGCGGCGTCGTCGGATACTCCTCCGGCCACGGCAGTCCGTCGATCTCGCCCTGGACCCCGCCGTCCCGCTGGGGTGTCGTCAGCGGTGCGAGCGCCCGCTCGGCCGCCTCTGCGAACGCCGCCTCCCCGGTCTGCAGGTGCAGGCGGACCATGAGGCTTGCGCCCTGCCCCTGGGTGATTCCCGAGGCCCAGGGCGGCGGAAGCGGGAACGTGTGGCGCAGCGCCCGCTGGTGGTACCAGGAGCCGTCCGGCGCCTGCAGCGAGACGAGGCGTCGCGCGGTCGCCAGCGACGCCTGCAGCCACTCCTCGCCCTCGCCGTGCAGCCATCGCTCGTAGCACCCGAGCGCATACTGGGTGTTGGCGACGTGGAGCGCTCCCGGCTCCCAGAACTCCGGCGGCGAGCCCGCGGCCGAGGCGGCCTTGACGCGCATGTCGATCGGATAGCCCCCGACGCCGTCCGGGTCGATGTTCTGCCCGACGGGCAGGAAGAAGGACTTGGCGCTGGACCAGAAGCCGGCATGGCTGCGCCGCGAGGTGGAGGGTGAGCTCATCGCGTGGGGGTCCGGCGGTGCATCGTATTCGACGCCGCCGCCGTCCGCGCGCCGCGGCCGCGGGCCGCGCGCCGCGGCCGCGGGCCGCGGGCCGCGGTCATCGATCTGCGTGGCGCGCCCGTCGCCGGGCGAGGGCGTGGCGCGAGACGCGACGCGCGTGGCGTGCCGACCTCACAAGCCGCCGCGCCCGGGCGAGAGCGCGTGAGCGTGAACGTCGTCCGTGGTGCGCGGAGCGCGACCCGCGGCCGGCACCGGTCGCGCGGCCGGGAGCGGCGGCCGCCGCCGCGCCGGTCGACGGCGCCGCCGGGCTGGCGACGGCGGTCGCCGTCGCCGCCGGGGTCGTGCTCGGCGCCGGCGAGGGGTCGCTTGGGGCCGGACCGGTCGCTCCGGGGCAGGTCCCCTGGGTGATGCACGTGTTCACGAGGCGCAGCCGGCTGACCGGGATCGGGACGCTCGAGGTCAGGCGACCGTTGCTGCCGCCGAGCTGGCTGATCACGCTCGCCCATTGGTTCGGCTGGCCGAGGCTCGTCCAGGAGGAGGGGTCCTGGGTGATGATGTTCATCCCCTCGTCGCGCCACGAGCCGTTCGTGTCCTCGATGTAGGCGCCGTAATGGGCGAGCGCGGTCATGATCGTCTGCTCCCAGGCCGGGGCGCCGGATGCGGCGATCTGCGCGTCGGTCATCGCGAGCTGAAAGCGCTGTCCGAGCATCGGAGCGTCGGCGGCGCTCTCGTTCCAGTACTGGCCGCAGTATTCGCCCCAGCCGGCGGAGGCGGGATACGTGTAGCCGACGTTGGCGCCGGTCGCGTTCGTGCACGGCACGGTGATCACGAGCGCGTGGTCGATCTGGCCGGAGGCGAGCTCGGACGGCCGCAGCAGCCCCGCGGTGAGCGCGAAGTAGGCGGCGTCGCCCTGGCTGCCGGTGCCGGCGCCGCCGAGGTCGAGCTCGCTGCCCGCGCCCGCGGTGAGCGTCGAGCCGGAGATCGAAGCGTGCCAGAAGTCGTATTCGGCCCCGGTGGCCTTCTCGATGACCGTGAGGTGGGCATCCCAGTTGGCGCTGGGAACCGCGCCCGCCGGCAGGTTGATCTGGGCGCCGTTGACATCGACGCCGTTCGTCCCCCGGCAGGTTCCCGGACCGCTCTCGTCGGTGCAGTGGATCGTCACCACGGGGTCGGACGGGCTCGCGAAGTACACCGGCCGCGAGCCGTTGCCGGTGAGCGTGAAGCCGGAGTTGCCCGAGTCGTCGAGGGACCAGCCGTAGGTCTGCATGTGCTGTTGCACCGCGGCGCTGTCGGGAGCGAGGGCGGGATTGGCGGGAAGCTCGGCGTTGAACGGTGAGCTCGCCGCGAACGGGCGCCAGCACGCGGGCTGGCTCGCCCCGGACATCGCGGACGTCGCGCACGTCGCGTCCGCACGCGCGATACCCGGGAGCCCAAGCCCGGCGGCCGCCAGCAGCGCGCCCGTCGCGACGCGGACCAGCGCGTGGCGCGCTGCGCGGTGCAGAAGCGGCCGGATGGGCATGAGTCAGTGATCGGGCGGCGACGAGAAGAACCGGAGTCCAGCGGGCGCGCCCCGAACAAACGTCCACGCTCGCCCTCCGCCGCGTCCACGTCGGCTGGACACGCGCCACGATCTACGATCAGCGCGTGCTCGAGACGATTCGCGGCGACCTCGAGGCCGATCTGGCGGGCGTCGAGGCGCGCGGCTGGCGGCGGCGGGCCCTGATCGCGGTGCGGATCACGCTCTCGCACCGCGTGCAGGCGGTGCTGCTGCTGCGGGCCGCGCAGCTCCTCGGCCGCCGCTTTCCACCCGGCGCGATCGTCGTGAAATGGCTCAACCAGACGCTCAACGGATGCGACATCGCCTGGCAGGCACGCATCGGCCGGGGCCTGCGCCTCGACCACCCGGCGGGCGTCGTCGTCGGGCCCGCGGTCGAGGTGGGGGAGTTTTGCACGCTGATGCAGGGCGTGACGCTCGGCGACAACCGCGGCGCGCCGCGGCTCGGCGATCGGGTGTACGTCGCCCCGGGCGCGATCGTCATGGGACCTGTGACCGTCGGAGACGACGCGATCATCGGCGCGAACTCCGTCGTGACGAAGTCGGTCCCCGCCGATGCCGTCGTGTTCGGGAACCCCGCCGAGGTCCGGCGGCGCGGGTCGCGGTGATTAGTGAGCGCTCGTCCGGGCGAAGCGGATGAGGGCGCGCCCCTGCGCCGTGAGGGCTCCGTCGGGCAGCTGCATCGACCAGCCGCCCCCGGACCGCTCCCAGATGATGAGCGCCCTGAGCCAGCCGGCGTCATGCATGCGGCGCGCCGCCTGCAGGGTCTCGGTCAGCCAGCGAGCGGTCTGGCCGCTCGAGCCGTCCACGGTCGGCGTGTTCAGGTCGCACAGGGAGTTCTGCACCCCGGTGTCGCAGAACCCGACCTCGGAGACGACGATGTTGTCCTCCCCGGATCGCATCGCCCGGCGGAGTACGGGCAGCTCGGCGATTCCGCTCGTGGTGGAGGCCGGCGGCCCGTAGGGGTGGAGGTTCCAGCCCTCGATCGGGCCGCAGCTGCGCGGCCCGGGCTTCAGGCACGGCTCGGCGGTGTAGAGATCGGGAAGCCAGGAGGTCGAGTCGGCGAGCTTGCCCGTCGCCGGGACGTAGACGACGGAGAGCGGCACCCCGGCCGCCTTGAGCGCCGGCAGCAGCCGCGCGAGCATCCCCGCGTAGAGCTGCGCCGCGCGAAAGCCGGACCGCGTGCCGGGCGGCGGCGGCCAGTTCCAGGGCTCGTTCATCGGCTCGAACATCACCCTGCGGCCCGGGAACGCCCGGCGAATCGAGACCACCGTCCTGACGAACCCTCGCACGAACCCGTCGATCGCGGTCGGGCTGTCGGGGAGGCAGAGCGTCGAGCCGTTCGGATCGCTCGTGCATCCGACCGGACCCTGGACCGGGCTGACCAGGACGTCGGGGACCATCCCGGCCGTGATCGAGGTCCGCAGGCCCTGAGCCAGTTCCGGCAGGCTCTCGACGGTCTGGCCCGCGTTCACGGCGAGGTGGCCGAGGCGGTCATACACGATTCCGAAGCGCGAGAAGGCGGTGAGCTTTCCGGTCCCGGCGCCGCTGTTGTAGTTGAGGCCGAGCCAATGCGCCGAGCGCGAGGCACCGGGCGTCGCCCGCGTGGTCGTCGCGCGCGTCGGCGTGCTCTGCGTGGGTTGCGAGCCCGTGCCGCATCCGGCGCAGAGAAACGAGGCGAGTGCGCCGACGATCGTGGCGCGGCGCACGCCCCTGGCGCGGCCTGATTTCACGAAGGCTCGGGGCCCTCCGCTACGATCCCCGGCCACCGCGCATCACGGCTCGTTGCGCAGTGACGTCGAGGCATGGTGTGATCTTTACAGCTAGCGACTTGCTTCGCGCCGACGGCCCCGGCACGTGACGGAGGAGACGCCCGTCCTGGACGGGCGGCGCTCGATCGCGAGCAACACGATCCTGTCGCTGCTCAGCCAGATCGCCGGCGCGGTGTTCACGGCGGCGCTCACCATCTTCCTGACGCGACGGCTCGGCTCGCACGGCTACGGCATCCTCGCACTCGCGCTCGGGGTGTTCGGGCTCGCGCTGCTGCCTTCGGACTTCGGCGTGTCGTATGCCCTCGCGCGGTTCGTGGCCGATCATCGGGACGACCGGCCGCGCCTGCTGAACGTCATCGCCGATGGCCTGCGGCTGAAGTTCCTCGCCGGCGTCGTCGTCTCCGCCCTGCTGTTCGCGCTCGCGTCGCCGATCGCGGGCTGGTATCACCTGCCGGCGCTCACCTGGCCGATCAGGGGGGTTTCGATCGCGCTGTTCGGCCAGAGCATGATGTTCGTCAACTCCGTGTTCACGGCGGTCGGCCGCGTGGACCTGCAGATGCGCACGGTGCTCATCGAGGGTGCCGTTCAGTGCGCTGCCGCGATCGGACTCGTCCTCGCGGGCGCCGGCGTCACGGGCGCTGCGTTCGGCTGGGGCATCGGGTACGTGTCCGGCGCCGTGGCGACGATCGTCCTGCTCGTGCGGCTGCTCGGCCCCCAGATCCTCCCCCGCGCGGCGCGGTTCGGGGCCGACGCCCGACGGATCAGCGGCTACGCCGGCGTGCTGCTCATCGTCGAGGGCGCGTTTTCGATCTTCAACCAGATCGACGTCTTCATCATCGGCGCGTTCCTCGGCGCCAGCTCCGTCGGGATCTTCAGCGCGCCGGTGCAGATGATCGTGTTCCTCTCCTACCCGGGGCTGGCGATCGCCTCCGGTGTGGCGCCGCGGCTGTCCCGCGTCTCCGAGGGCGGACCGAACGCGCGCGCATTCGCGGTCGGGGTCAGGGTCATGCTCATCGTCCAGTCTGCGATTGCCGCGCTCGTGCTCGGATGGGCGGGGCTCATGGTGCACGTCGGCCTGGGCAGCCGGTTCGGTGGCTCCGTCGACGTGCTCCGCGCGCTCGCGCCGTTCGTGTTCCTCAACGGCCTCGGCGCGCTCGTCTCGATCTCGGCGAACTATCTCGGCGAGGCGTCGAGCCGGCTACCGGTCGCGCTCTGCACCGTCGCGATCAACCTCGCACTCGATCTGATCCTCGTGCCGAGACTCGGGGTGCTCGGCGGCGCCGCGGGCACCGACGTCGCCTACCTCCTCTACGCGCCCGCCCACCTCTGCATCTGCCAGCGCGTCCTGCGGATCGATCTGCGCCCGGCCGCCCTGACGTTCCTGCGCGCCGGCCTCGCAGGGGCGTTGATGACGGGCGTGCTCTTCTACTTCGGGGACTCGATCGTGCTGTCCCGCATTCCCCGCACCGCGCTGGGCGGGGCGCTCGGCATCGGCATCTTCGTGCTCACCCTCTACCTCTCGGGAGAGGTGACGGGCGCCGACCTCCGGGCGGCTCGCGGGGTCGTTCGCCTCAGGCGGCGACCGATCCCGGCGGCGAGACGTGGCGGGGCGCGCCGATGAGCCCGCGCTCCGCGGCAAGCGTCTCGTAAAGCGCGCCGACCCGTGCGGCGACCGTGTCCATGCGGATCACCGACCTCTGGGCGGCCGCCGCAATCCGGCCGCGCAGTTCCGGGTCGAGCGCAAGCTCGACGATCGCCGCGGCGAGCGCCTGCGGATCGCGTGGCGGAACCAGTCGGCCGGTCACCCCGTCGTCGATGATCTCGACGAGCCCGCCGACCGCAGTGGCGACGAGGGGCGTCCCCGTCGCGAAGCACTCGAACGCGACGAGCGGCGTGCCCTCGTAGTCGGAGGAGATGACGGCGATGTCGGCGGCCTCGAGGATCTCCTCGACATCGCCGCGCCGCCCGAGGAAGTGAACGCGCTCGCCGAGGCCGCTGCGAGCCGCGTGCGCGACGAGCTCATCCCGGCACTCGCCGTCGCCGGCGATCACGAGATGGGCGTCCGGCACCGACGCGAGCACTCCCGGCAGCGCGTCGAGCAGCACCGAGAGCGCCTTCTGCGGGCGCAGGACGGCGACCGCCGCGAGCAACCGGGTCGAGCGCTCGATCCCCAGCTCCGCCCGCAGATCCGTCCCCACGCGCGGCCGCGGGATGTACGCGGTCGGGATCGTCAGCACCTTCTCGGGCGCGATGTGCTCGATCGACACCATCCGGCGCGCGTCCTGCGCGGAGACGGCGATGAACCGGGTGGCCAGCCGTGCGATCACCTGCCCGTCGAGCCAGCGTCGCAGGGGCGCGCCCTCGTAGGACCACGTGTGCTCGTGGGCGATGATGACCGGGGTGCGGCAGGCGGCGCCGATCAGGCTGCCCCACAGGTTGGACCCGAACTTCTGGGTGTGCAGGATGTCGAACCGCTCCCGGCGCAGCAACGCGGCCAGCCCGGCCAGCCGGTGCACGTCGAGCTTCCCGGTGCGGCCGAGGTGGACGTGGGGTACGCCGGCCTCCTCGAGCAGCGCGAGCGCGTCCGGCTCCGCGTGACGGCTCGAGCACATCCAGAGCTCGAAGCGGTCGCGGGGAAGATGGGTGGCGAGCGCCACCGTGAACCGCTCCGCGCCGCCGGAGAGCACGACGCTGTCGATCAGCGACAGCACCTTGAGACGCCGCGCGCTCGCCATCTCAGGCGCTCGGTCGAAGCTCCGTGCGCGCGAGCTTGAACGTCGCGAGCCCGATCGCGAACACGAGCCAGAACTGCTTGAGCTGCAAATCGGGGAGGAAGAAGTCGGAGGCGAGGTAGGCGACGAGCGCGAGCACGGCGCATCGCGCGAGCACCTCGAGCTCCCGGTCGCCGAGCCGGTCGAAGATGTGGGCGGCGCGGAGTGCGACGAGGACCCCGCCGACGAACACCGCGAGCAGCAGGATCAGTCCGGGCACGCCGAGCTCGGCGAGCATCTGCAGGTAGACGTTGTGCGTCGGCTCGGGGGTCGTGATGATCAGGTATCCGGACGGCGTCGAGCCGGGGCGCACGAGGTACATGTGCGCCGCGGTCTGGAAGTTGCCGGTGCCGACGCCGAGCCCGGGGTTGGCCTCGAACATGCGCCAGGCGACCGTCCAGATCGTGTTCCGGCCATCGGAGTTCGAGCTCGTCACCCGGCTCACGCTGCTCGCCGAGGCGAACAGCGCGAAGTAGCCGACGACGAGGACCACTCCGAGCACGAGCAGCCGGATCGCCTGCCGGCGCCAGCGGCCGCCGAAGATCACGCCGCCGAGCAGCCCCGCGCCGAGCGCGACGAGCCCGGAGCGCGACAGGGTCTGGACGATGCCGATCAACGAGAACGCGATCGCGACGACCGCGAGCACGCGCACCGGGACCGAGCGCCGGGCGACGACGCCGAGCCCGAGCGCCATCATCAGCGTCGCCGCGAGGTCCGCGGCCGTCTGGTTCGCGTCGCCGGCCGCCGAGGCGAGGCGCCCGGGCTGGTAGACGGTGCCGGCCACGGGCGCGGTCGCCGGGTGCAGCAGCCCGTACCCGGCGGTGACGATCCCGCCGGCGATGAAGCCGCCGACGATCAGGTACGCGTCGCGCCGGGTGCCGATCGCGCCGTAGACGACCGGGATCAGGAGCAGGTCGAGGACGTCGACGAACAGGTAGGAGAACGCGGTCCCGGAGCTCACCGCCCAGAGCACGCTGAGCGTCGACCATGCGAGGAACGCGATGATCGCCGCGAACAGCCGCGGGTGGTTGCCGATGACCGTCCGCGCGTCGCTGCGCGCCGACGTGCTGCGACGCGCCAGCCAGGAGGCGATCAGCAGGATGCCGAGCACCTTGTCGAAGCTGAGCGCGCTGCTTCCCGACGTGATGTCGGACAGGAACGACAGCGCGGCGAAGATCGCCACCCCGGCCGCGAGGTCGGCGAACACGAGGAGCACGAAGCCGATGCCGAGGACGCCCTCGATCGCGTACTTCGGGCTCACTCCGACGAGCAGGCCGAGGATCGCGCACACGAGGACCCCGCCCGCCGCCACCCAGGCCGCGGAGGCGCTCTCGCGAAGCCTGAGCAGCGCGGTCACTGACTTCGCGACTTGCTCGTGCGCGCCGTCACGCGTCCCGCCGGCGGCGCTGCGGTCGCCCGCCAGTCGGTCGGGGCGGTCTCGAGGCTGTACCCGTACGCGGGACCGCTCGGGGCGCGGGTGCCGACGATCACGATCCCGCTCGGCTGGCTGTGCTGGTGGCCGAGCAGCTCCCACGACTCCGAGAGCTTGGAGAGCTTCGTCTCGCCAAGGCGGACGACGAGCAGGACGTCGTCGACGAGCCGCGCGAACGGCAGCGCGTCGCCGACGGCGGTGAGCGGCGGTGAGTCGATGATGATGACCTCCGCGCGCCGCTCGGCCGCCTGCACGAGCCGCATCGCCGCGGCCGGCGAGAGCTGGTCGGCGACCTCGATGCTGTTGCCCTGCGCCGGCAGGACGTTGAGCGTGGCCGCGTTGCCGAGGCGCACGCCCTGGACGGCCTCGGAGAGCTCGACCTCCTGGCGGAGCACGGCCTCGACGCCCGGCCGCCCGCTCAGGCCGAGCGCGTGGCCGATCGAGGGGCGCCGGAGGTCGGCGTCGATGAGGAGCACGTCGACGCCGCTCTGGGCGAGCACCGCGGCCAGGCTGATCGCGCTCGTCGACTTGCCCTCCGCCTGGGCGGCGCTGCAGAGGAGGAAGCTGTGCGCCTTGCCGGGCTGGGAGCGCATCGGGATCGTGGCCCGCAGCGTCCGGTACTGCTCGAGAGCGACCGCGGACAGGTCCATCGGGGTGAGCGGCCCGGGACGCGGCGGGCCGGTGCGCTGCGGGATCCGGGCGAGCACGGGCGCGGCCCCGAAGCGCTCGCGCAGCTCGGCCTCGTTACGGACCGGCGGGTCGAGCGCGTCGATGCCGAACGCGAGCGCGCAGCCGACGAGCAGGCCGATGAGGATCCCCGCGATGAGCGACAACGAGGTCTTCGGCGAGGTCGGCGCGGTCGGCAGCGTCGCGGGTGAGCTCACCGCCACCGACGGATCCGCGCCGGACTGCAGCGAGGAGAGCTGCCCGACGAGGTCGGCGAGCGACCCGCCGGTCGTCGTCGAGCCCGGCGAGCGCGCGAGGCTCGCCTTCAGGCCCGGCAGCACGCGCGCGATGTACGCGTGGAGTTGGGCGGTCCGCACCGCCACGACCTCCCGCGCGTACGTGTTGACGAGGCGCTGGGCCTGCCGCGGGTCCGACGAGCTGGCGGACACCGACAGCAGGTTGCTCTGGTCGGTCGGTACGACCGAGACCGCCTGCAGGATCTGGGCGGCGCTGTGGCCCGGGCCGAGCGCGGCTGCCGTCGCCTGCGCAATCTGCTGCGTGTGGACGACCGACGCGGCGGTGAGCACGTCGGTCGTCGGATCGCCGCTCGCGTGCAGCAGCAGGTTCCCGGGAACCGTCTCCAGCACCGAGTCCTGCGCGGGCAGCGGCTGGACGAGCAGCTGCGCGGTCGCGGTGTAGGACTTCGGCGCGAGCTTGACGTACGCGACCGAGGCGGCGAACGTCACGATCACGCACAGGATGATGAGCCTCAGGTGCGCGCGGAGCGTCGCGAGGTAGCGGGCCAGCCCGGCCGGGGAACTGTCGCCTCCCGAGGGGGCGACGCGCCCGAACTGCCTCGCTGAAGGTTCCATGGTGCGCATTGTGTCAGTGTCCTGTCTAGTCGGTCTCACGAAAGCGCAGGACTTCTGCGAGCGTGAGCGCGAGGATGCGGAAATCGAGTCGGAGCGACCAGTTGAGGATGTAGTAGTTGTCCCACTCCACCCGATCGGCGATCGAGGTCTGCCCGCGCAGGCCGTGCACCTGAGCCCAGCCGGTGATGCCGGAGCGGACGCGGTGGCGGTTCTCGTAGCCGACGACCTCGACGCTGAAGCGCGCGACGTACTCCGGGCGCTCCGGACGCGGGCCGACGAGGCTCATGTCGCCCCGGAGCACGTTGATGAGCTGGGGGAGCTCGTCGAGCGAGAGGTCGCGGATGATCCGCCCGATCCAGGTGCGACGGTCGAGCCCCTCGACGCCGCCCGGAGCCTGTCCGGCGGCGAGCACGAACGGCGTGTCGGCCGCCTCGGCGGGCGCGACGCGCATCGAGCGGAACTTGAGCACGTCGAACTCGTGGCCGTCGCGGCCGACGCGGCGCTGGCGGAAGAGGACCGGCCCGGGAGAGCTCGCCTTGATGAGGATCGCGATCACGAGAAAGAGCGGCGAGGTGAGGAGCAGGATGATGGCGGCGCCGGCCCGGTCGATCGCGTGCTTGACCGCGAACTGCCAGCCGTGGGGGTCGACGGTGTGGAGCGTGAGCAGCGGCAGCCCGCCGACGTGGTCGAGCGTCGTGCGCTCGTTGATCGACTCGTACATGCGAGGGATGAGCGAGACCTCGACGCCGAGGTCCTGGCACTCCCGCACCCTCGGAGCGAGCACGTGGTCGGGCTCGGAGGAGAACGCGAGGATGACATGGCGCGCCCCGGTGACGCGGATCGCGTCAGAGAGGCGGTCGAGGCCGGCGAGCAGCGGCACCGGCCCGTCGAGCTGGTCGGGGTCCGAGAGCGGATCGGGGTCGAGGAGCCCGACCGGGCGCAGCCCGTAGCCGCGGTCCTTCATCAGGCGGCGCGCGAGGTGGCTGCCGATGACGCCGGCTCCGATGATGAGCGTCGGGGTCGCATAGAGCTCGCCGGAGATCGCCCGGCGGCGGATGACGAGGAGCATGCAGCGGGCGACGCAGAGATAGACCGAGGCGTAGACCCAGAGCCGGACCGCGAGCGTGAGCGGCCGCGCAACCTCGAGGATTGCGGCGGCCGCGATGACGAGCATCGTTGCGAGCGCGACGCCGGCGACGACCGAGCTGATCGTGTCGAGGACGGTCGTCTTCAGCCGCTCGCTCGCCCATCCGCGGGCGCGCAGGACGACGAGCGTGAGGACGGGGTAGAGCCCCGCGAGCACGAGGTCGCCGCGCTCGTAGAACCGCCCGTCGACGACGACCGCCGCCGCGGTCCCGATGTAGAGGACGAGCAGGTCGACGCCGAGCCGGAGCCGGTTCCACACGCGGGCGTCGAGCCGCAGGCGGGGGCCGTGGGGCCCCGCGTGGGCTTCTCCGACCGGGACAAAACCGGTCGCGACATCCTCGGGCACCGCGGAATCAGAGGAAATTGGCTGCGCTCCCTGCGCCCCGGACCGGGGCGCCACCGGTCGACTCGACCCGGATGCCTCGCGCTCCTTCCTCTCGATGCGCGGGACGGCGTCCGGACGACCGGATTCTACCCCCGAGTCCCGGGGTTCGATCCCGCGCGCGGGAGTATGCGGCGTGCTTGCGGAGCGCACCCGGATCCATCGGCCCCGCGACACGGGGCCTTGAGCGCCCGGACGGCCGCCCTCGACGGATGGATCGGCGCTACGATCCCTCCATGAGCGGCGGCGGATACGGGCTGCTCGTCATCCTCTTCTTCTTCGGCCTCGCCGGAGGGATCGTCGGGCGTATGAAGGGCAGCTCGTTCGCGCTCTGGTTCCTCATCTCGTTCTGCGTCCCGTTCATCGGCCTGCTGTGCGCGGTGCTCTACCGCTACGAGAGCCGCGAGTTGCGCCGCCAGTGCCCCCGCTGCGGACGGGTCACAAAGCTCTACGACGCGCTCTGCGTCGTCTGCGGGGAGGAGCTCGATTTTCCCGAGGAGGCGATCGCCTCCGAGGAGCGCACGCGCCGGCTCGCCGCCGCGCGGCGGGCCGCGGCACGCGCCGGTGGGGCCGGTCCCGTCCGGTAGACTCATCCGTCCGTTTCTGGCGGCGCTCGCCGCGTCCTGCGAGCGGCCGTCGTTGGAGCCACCGATCTTTCGAAAGGAGGGACGCATGCGCGCTGTCGACGCACTCATGGAATGCCTGAAGGCCGAGGGTGTCGAGGTCGTATTCGGCCTTCCCGGCGGCGCCAACCTCCCGACCTACGACGCGTTCTACGATGCCGGCATCCGCCACATCCTCGTCCGTCACGAGGCGGGCGGCGGGCATGCCGCCGAGGGCTACGCGAAGGCGACCGGCCGCGTCGGCGTCGCGATGGCGACGAGCGGTCCGGGCGCGACGAACCTCGTCACGCCGATCTGCGACGCGATGATGGACTCGGTGCCGGTCGTGTTCATCACCGGCCAGGTCCAGACGCACCTGCTCGGCACCGACGGCTTTCAGGAGGCGGACACGATCGGGATCACGATGCCGATCGTCAAGCACAGCTTCATGATCCAGCACCCGATGGAGCTGCCGCGCACGATTCACGAGGCGTTCCACGTCGCGCGCAGCGGCCGCCCGGGCCCGGTCGTCGTCGACATCCCCTCGGACCTCAGCCGCGCCGACATCCCCTACGAGCCGGTGCAGGACGTCCACCTGCCCGGCTACCAGCCGACGACGAACGGCAACCAGAAGCAGATCCGGCTCGCGGCGAAGGCGCTCGCGGGTGCCCGCCGGCCCGTCATCTACGCGGGCGGCGGCGTCGTGTCGGCGAACGCGTCCGCCGAGCTTCTCGAGCTGGCGACCGTCGACCGGCTCCCGGTCACGTGCACGCTCAACGGCCTCGGGGCGTTCCCGGCGCCGCACGAGCAGTGGCTCGGGATGCTCGGCATGCACGGGACGCGCACGGCCAACTACGCGATGGACGAGGCGGACCTGATCGTCGCCGTCGGCGCCCGCTTCGACGATCGCATCACCGGCAAACTCTCGGAGTTCGCGCCGCGGGCGAAGTTCGTCCACATCGACATCGACCCGGCCGAGATCTCGAAGAACGTCCCCGCGCACATCCCGATCGTCGGCGACGCGGCGAACATCCTGCCGCGGCTCACGGCCGAGTACCGGGCGCTCGCGCCCGATCCGGCGCGCCTGGAGGAGTGGTGGTCGCGCATCAACCTCTGGCGCGAGCGCCATCCGCTGCGCTACGAGGACTCGACCGACTCGGAGATCAAGCCGCAGTACATGGTCAAGGCGCTCTGCGAGGCGACCGGCGGTGAGGCGATCGTCTGCTCGGACGTCGGCCAGCACCAGATGTGGGCGGCCCAGTACTACGACTTCCCGGCGCCGCGGCGCTGGATCAACTCGGGCGGCCTGGGCACGATGGGCTTCGGGCTGCCCGCGGCGATGGGGGCGAAGGTCGGCTGTCCGGAGCAGACCGTCGTCTGCATCTCCGGCGACGGCTCGATCCAGATGAACATGCAGGAGCTCGCGACGTGCGCCCAGGAGGGGATCGACGTCAAGACGTTCATCATGAACAACACCTACCTCGGCATGGTCCGCCAGTGGCAGGAGCTGTTCTGGGACCGGCGCTACAGCCACGTCGAGATGGGCCGCTGGCCGGACTTCGTCAAGGTCGCCGAGGCCTACGGCGCGACCGGCCTGCGCCTCACCGACAAGCACACGCTCGTCGACGACATGCGCGAGGCGATCGCCACGCCCGGGCCGGTGCTCGTCGACGTGCGCGTCGGCCGCGAGGAGAACGTGTATCCGATGATCGCCCCGGGCCAGGCGGCTCGGGACATGCGAGGCTGAGATGGGCGAGCCCGCCACCAGGGAGCTGCTGTCGCTCGACGAGCTGGAGGCGGCCGTCGGGCTGCGCACCGGCCGCAAGCACATCCTCTCGATCCTCGTCGAGAACAAGCCGGGCGTCCTCACCCGCATCACCGGCCTGTTCGCGCGGCGCGGCTTCAACATCGACACGCTCGCCGTCGGCCCCACCGACGATGAGACGCTGTCGCGGATCACGATCACGCTCGACGGCGCCGTGCAGCCGATCGACCAGGTCACCAAGCAGCTGCACAAGCTCGTCAACGTGCTCAAGATCCGCGACCTCGAGCCGGGCGAAACGCTCGCGCGCGAGCTCGCGGTGTTCAAGGTCGCGACCGCCGACGGCGCGACGCGTGCGGAGATCATGCAGATCTGCGAGATCTTCCGGGCGAAGGTCGTCGACGTGACGAAGCGCTCGCTGATCGTCGAGGTCACCGGCGACTGCGACAAGATCGACCACCTCGAGGGACTGCTGCGGCCGTTCGGGCTGATCGAGATGGCGCGCACCGGCGAGATCGCGATCTCCCGCGGACGCGGCGAGACCTGAAGGGCGACCTCAGCCGAGACGCGGGCCGGCGCTCAGCGCCGACGAGCGGGGAGCGCGGGGGCGAGCTGCCGGCCTCGGCCGACGGCGAGCTCCCACACGCGCCGGTTGCTGCGCAGCCGGTGCATCGTCGCGGAGATCTTCAGGCGAAAGCGGCGCTCGTCATCGCGGTGGTAGACGCCGATCCGCGGCCAGAGCAACGGATCGTGACGCCCGAAGTCGCCGGGCAGGCCGGCCGCGGTTGCGTACCCCGCCGCTCGGGCCGCCGCGATGACGCGCGGAGCGACGTCGCCATAGGGGTATGCGAGCGACGTGCAGGGCCGCTCGAGCCGCTCCTCGCAGAGCGTCTTGCTCTCCGACAGCTGCGCCGCGAGCTCCTCGTCGCCGAGCCGCGGCAGATGCGGATGGGAGACCGTGTGCGAGCCGATCTCCCAGCCGGCAGCGGCGAGCTCACGCAGCTGCACCCAGGACATCGGCGTGAGCTCGGACGCCCACGGGGTCTCCAGCCACTCCGAGGTGCCCTCCCAGGCGAGCGGCCGCCCCGCCTCGACCGGACCGGTCGGGACGAACACGGTCGCCGGGACCGAGAGCCGGCGCAGCACCGGCACCGCGAGCTTGTGGACCGAGCGGAACGCGTCGTCGAAGGTGATCGCGAACAGGCCCGCGTCGTGCGGCGCGCGCGTGAGCTCGGAGAACGTGACGGGGCGGTAGCCGCGCGCGAGCATCGTCTCGACCTGCCCCGCGAAGCGCTCCGGGCGCACCGAGAGCGGCGCATGCCAGCGCTCGCTGAGGGCGTGGTAGCAGAAGACGAGATTGAGCATCACCGGTCCCCGGTCATCCTGACCGGGCCAATCTAAACGACGCGCCTCGTTCGGGCAATGGTCGACGCCGGCGAGCGTCACCGGCCTCGGTCGAGGGCGGCGAGGATGCGGCGCAGCTCGTCGTCGAGCTCGCGATGGACGAGCCGCTGGATCGCGACCGGGCGCAGCGTGTGGTCGTTGATCGGCAGCCGCCGGATCGTCACGTTCGGCAGCGATCGCAGCCGCGCGAGCTCCCCCGAGCGCTCGAGGTCCATCGCGAGCCCCTCGCGGTGGGCGAACATCGCGAGGATCCGGCGCGCCGGGTCCGCCCAGCGGTCGAGGTTGCGCCTGATCTCCGTCTCGAGCGAGGGCGGCCGGTCGGCGGGCGCGAGCAGCCGGCCGGCGGTCCGGACGGGCGCGCCGGCGAGCATCCGGGCCACGGCCCCCAGGCGCTGGCGGGTCGCGTTCTTGCGGATCAGCCGCCAGGAGCGATCGGTGAACACGCGCCGCAGATCGCGTGCGGCCCGGAGCTCGTCGTGCCAGATCACCGCGACCGGGTTGAGCATCATGATCCCGGCGACCCGATCGTCGTCGAGGCCCGCGTGCAGCGCCCAGTACGCTCCCGCGCACAGGCCGATGAGCACGAACCGGGTCGCGACCCCGCGACGCTCGAGCTCGTCCAGGACGGCGGTGACCCGGGGCACGAACTCCGGCGCGTACAAGGTCATGTCGCGCGCATACGGGGTCGCCGGTCCGTCGGACTCGCCGATGCCGAGCATGTCGAGCCGCAGCGAGGCGACGCCCTCCGACGCCCAGCGCCGCGCGGCCTCGACCCACATGCGGTTGGGGCCGATCCGGCGCTGGGCGCCGGCGTTGAGGAAGACCGCGCAGAGCGATGCGGCGGAGGTGGGCCGGCGGGTGACGATGCCGCGCAGCGTGCCGTCGGCAAGCCGCACGTCGAACGGCGCCTCGGTGAACGTCCTCGCTCCGGGGACGGTCAGCTCTCGCTCGAACGCGGGGACCGCGTCGCGCGGCACGGGCCGATCCCTCGCCTGCGCGTCCCCGGCGCGCGCGTCAGCCGCGGGCGTGTCCTGCGGGTGCGCGTCGCCGGCATGCGCGACCAGCCATGCGGCCGTCGTGGCGAGCACCTCCTCGGGCACGACCGAGGTCTGCGGATGGGAGGTCATCTCCGCATACCCGCTCCCCGGGGCCGTCGCGGTGTCGATGCCGGCGTCGCCGAGCGCGCCGAGCAGCCGGTCGTCCGGCGGGACGCCGTCGCGCTCGAGGACGAGCGCGCCGAGCGGCGCCGCGGGCGCATCGATCGCCGCCAGGTCGAGACGGCGCAGGCTCTCGACGGTCGCGGGCGCGAGCCGGAAGCCGCCCGCCTCGAGCGACCCGTCATCGAGCGGCGGAGGAGGCTCAAGGCCGATGTAGAACTCGCTGCTCTCGAGCTTGGCGAACGCGCGCAGCCGACGCACGAGGTCGCGCCCCCGGCAGGGGACGTCCCACAGGACGAAGCCGCCGATCGGCGCCCCGGCGGCAGCCGCGCCATACGCGAGCATGCCGCCGAGCCCGAGCCCGACCGCGACCACCGGCCGACCGCCGCCGGCCTCGCGCAGCCAGCGCGCCGCCGTCCCGGTGGCCGCCATCCAGCGCTCCAGGAGATCCTCGTCGTCCGGCGAGCCGCCGCTGTCCCCACCGGCGGGGAGCGTCCAGCGCAGCGTCGGATGACCCGCGCGCGCGAGCCGGCGCGCCCATTCGCGCAGGATGCGGTGCGCGCACACCTCCTCCCACCCGAACGGGGCGCAGATGAGGACCGCGACCTCCCGGCCGGACCGGGCGGCGGGATGGTGCACGGCGAAGATCCGGTCCTCGCCGGAGCACAGGTACAGACCGGCCTCGGCGCGCTCGCCGTCCACCGGCTCGACCGACGTCGTCACGTCGGAGTGGACGGCCATGCGACCGCCTACAGCTCGAGCGCCGCCAGCACCTCGGCGGGCCAGGAGCGGAGATCGGAGCCGTGGGCGCTGAACAGCGCGAGCGTCACCCGCTCCTCCCCGAACGCCATGCACCCGGTGTGGGCCACCTCCCCCTCGGCGGTCGCGATCTCGTAGATCTCGCCGAAGTGGTCCTGGTGGTAGTTGGAGGAGGCGATCGCCGACGGCCTGCCGGCGACCGGCGCGAGCAGCTCCCACTTGAGCTCCTGGTCGCGCTGCTGGGCGGCGAGCAGGCGGCCCGTGCGGCCGAAGAACGGATCGCTTGCGATGTCGAGCTCAAGCTCGAGTCCGAGTCCGCGCAGGAGCTCCTCGGCGCGGGCGCGCCACACGCTCCGCCACTCGATCACCGTCTCCCGGTCGGCGACGCGGACGATCTCGCGCATGTGGAAGATCTGCATCCGCGACGGGTCCGAGGAGGGCTCGCGGCGAAAGACGTAGGCGTCCCCGGTATCGAGCGTGAGCCCGCGCTCGGGCAGCGGCCCGCGGGCGGCGACCGCCGGGTAGAGCGGGTAGCAGGCGGCCGGCGTGAGCACCATCTCGGTCATCGACTGGAAGGCGCTCCAGTCCTCGTGGCGGGAGGCGAGCGCGAGCTGCTCGGCGGCCGCCGACTCGTCGCCGTCGAACGAGAACACGGTGCCCGCGAGGTGCGGGAAGGACCCGAGATAGCCGTTGCGCTCGAGCTGCTCGCGGGGGAACAGCGGTGGGTGATGCAGCGGCTCGGGCGACTCGGGGGCGGCGGTGCGCGTGATGAGCGCGTCGAGCGCGAGCCGGACGCGCTCGAAGTCGCCGCCGCGCGCGTAGACGCCGTGGACGCCCGTCGGGGCGAGCAGGCCCGCCGCGACGAGGTCCTCGAGGAACGCGATCTGATCGAGGGTGCCGGTGCGAAACTCGGGCATCAGACCTCCTTGGCGATCAGCAGCAGGCCGGCGTTCGTCTGGTTGATGCGCTCGTTGGCGATCATCAGCGGCGCGGACATCGTGTCGCGCAGATGCCGGCCGATGCTGAACGGGGTGTCGTTCTTGAACCCGACGATCCCGCACACGTCGAGCGCGCCGCGGCAGATATCGACGGCGTGCTCGGAGGCGCCGACCTTGAGGTTGTTGAACCGCAGCGCCGCCCCCATCGTGCCGAGCCCGCGGCGGTCCGGGGTCGCGGAGCCGGCGAGGAAGTCCCGCAGGCCGGACTCGACCTCGGCGCGCAGCATCGAGAGCTCTGAGAGCACGCGGGCCAGGCGCGGGGCGGCGGGGGGCTGGACCCCGGGCGTCCGCTTGGCGGCCGCCCGAACGAACGCGCGGGCCCGCTCGAAGGCGTCCTCCGCGATCCCGAGCCACAGATGCGACCACAGAACGTGGGAGATCGGCACCATCGACTCGCTCGCGATCCGTGCGAACGGATCGCTCATGATCTGCTCGTCGGGGAAGGTGGCGCGGACGATCGCGCCCGGCGAGCAGGTGCCGCGCATCCCGAGCACGTCCCAGGTGCCGCTCGGCTCGAGCGTCGCCTGGCCGCGGAGGGTGAGGACCGCCACCTGGTCGCCGGGCTCGGCGTCGGGGCCGCGCCGGAGCGTCGTGAGCAGGTCGTCCGCGTGGCCGCCGTAGCTGACCGTCGGCGCCTGCTTCTCGAACCGCGAGCTGCCCTCGCCGATGCACTCGACCGCGGCGATCGAGCGGCCCATGTCGCCGCCGGTCCCGACCTCGGAGGTGACCGAGGCGATCAGCCGCTGCTCGGCGCAGAGGCGGGACAGGTACTCCTCGAACCATGACCCCTCGGAGAGGTGGCGGACGAGCACGGCGACCTGGATCTGGTGCATGGCGAACACCATCGCGCTCGCGCCGCACGCCCGGCCGAGCGCCCGTGAGCACGCCGCCGCGGTCTCGATCCCGAAGCCGCCGCCGCCGAGCGAGGTGGGAACGAGCATCGAGAGCGCGCCGACCTCGCGGAGCGCGTCGACCGTCTCCTGCGGGAAGCGGCCCGCGTGATCGACATCCGCCGCGTGAACGGACGCGACGTCCGTGGCGATCGTCTCGACGGCGGCGAGCAGCACCTGCTCGCGGTCGGCGAGCGCGGTCATGCCGCCAGGTCCACGTCGAGCTCCGTGAGCGCGGCCTCGATCGCTCCGATCGACTGGAACACGCTGCGCGTGAGCATCCGGTCGGGGAACTCGACGTCGAACGCGTCCTCGAGCGCGAGCATCACGTTCACGCTCGCCTGCGAGGTCATTCCCGCCTCGTACAGGTCGGAGTCGTCAGACAGCGTGGCGACATCGACCGAGAGCCGCGCATGCTCGGCGATCGCCTGTCGAATCTTTTCGTTCATGGTCGGTCTATCGGCAACGGTCGCGACGCGCTGAACCCCGCGGGAGAGCCCACTCGCCGAGCGAAGTCCGTCTTCGGGCGCACGGCACGCGCCCGTCTGCGAGCGCATGTCCCGAGGTCCCTGCGTTCCGTCCCAAACGATACCCGCGGCGCTCGTTGCGAACCGTGTCACTCCGACGCCGCGGGCACGCTCAGCGTGATCGGCGTCGCGAGATTGAGCGCGGTGACGGTCACCGGGCCCGTCGCCCGCGCCTGTGGCGGACAAAAGAGCGTGAGCTCCCGCGCGCGTCCGGGCTCCAGGCAGAACACGTCGTCGTCGGCCTCGGCGCCGGTCAGCGCGACGCGGGTCCCGTGCAGGAGCGACCGGCTGGCGAGCGACACGACCACGTCGCCGGACGGCTCGCGCCGCGCCTCGCCGCTGAGCCCGAGCGACGCCGGCGGCAGCCGCTCGGTCGGCGGCCCCGCCGGGAAGTGGACCGCGGTCGAGACCGGACGCGCCGGGTCGTCGGTCACGAGCGAGGCGACGATCGCCTGTGCCGCCGGCGGACCGAAGCGGTACGCCCAGGCGGCGTCGAGGAAGCTCCCGATCATGCCCTCGACGGTGCGGCGGGCGGTGCTGTGAGCCTCGAGCGTGAGCCGCTCCTCCGCGCCCGCCACCTCGGCCTCGCCCCCTCGGTAGAGCGCGATCCGAAGGGTCGCCTGCAGCGGCGTCGGCCGGTCGTTGGCGAGGTGGATCGCGACGCCCGCCGTCGTCTCGTCGGTCATCCACACCGCGACCGGCGAGAGCGCCCTGCGCAGATGGTGGTAGCAGGCCTTCGGCCGGCGCTCGGCGTCGAGGATCCCGAGCCCCGCGCCCGCGGCCATGTCGGTGAGCCACAGGACGAGCGCTCCGCGGCAGGGGGAGCCCTCCCGGCGCCACTCGCCCATCACGTCGGCCATCACCTCGCCGGTCACCATCCGGGAGAGCTCGAGGTAGCGGCCGTGGTCGAAGCGCCGCAGCCCGACGGGGTCGACGCCGTAGCGGTGCTTGAGATAGTGGTCCCGGACGTCGTCGAAGTCCCAGCCGGCCCCGATGTCCCAGCCCGAGCCCGCGTCGCGCTGCACGCCGGCCTTCCAGCGTGGGTGATGGACGGGGACCGACACCTCGTCGGGGACGTTCGCGAACGCGAGGCATTCGGTCGCGAAGCGCACGCCGCTGCGGCGCGCGTCCTCGACGCCGAGGAAGTAGCCGCTCACCCCGAAGTAGTGAGTGACGCCCCGATCGGGATGGAACGGAAGGTCTCCGCCGCAGGGGGTGCTCCGCACGCAGGCGACGTCCGGGCGCAGCTCGCCGACGAGCGCGGGCAGCGTCTCCTCCCAGAACGGGTGGCGCCCGAGCTCCGGATCGAGGCCCATCATCGCCGGCTGCTGCTCGACCTCTGAGTTGCCGCACACGCACACGAGGCTCGGGCGATGGGAGAGCGCCGTGAGCTGCTCGCGGGCCTCGGCCTCGACCTCGTCGCGGAACGCGGCGTCGTCGAGCGGATAGTCGAGGTTGGCGAACATCAGGTCCTGCCAGACGAGGATCCCGAGCTCGTCGCAGAGGTCGTGGAACTCCGCGGACTCGTAATGCCCGGTGCCGACGACCCGCACGAGGTTCATCCCGCAGGCGCGCACACGCTCGAGCGTGCGTCGCAGCTCCTCCGGTGCCGGAGCGAGCCGCACGAGGTCGATCGGCGTCCACACCGCACCCCGCAGGAACACCGGGACGTCGTTGACCTCGAGCGCGAACCCCGCCTCGGGGATGTCGTCGGGAAAGCGCAGCGACCGAAAGCCGACCCGGCGCCGCGCGACCGCTCTGCCGTCGCTCTCCAGCACGACCTCGTGGAGGACCGGCTCCCCATGGGTGTGGGGCCACCAGCGCTCCACGTCACCGAGCTCGAGGCGAAGCTCCGCGTGGCCGTGCGCGTCGGGCCGGGCGCGCACGGTTTCCTCGCCGACCCGCAGGGCGAGCTCGCTCCCGGCGCCGGCCGGCATCGTGACGAGCGCCCGCACATGCCCGAGATCGCCCTCGAGCTCCGCGGCGACCCTCACCGCGAGCGGATCGTCGGGGCGGCGGTGCACGACCCGGATCGGCCGCCACGGCCCGACCGCGGCCGGGCCGGGCGCGAAGCCGGGGGAGCGGCCGAAGATCATCGTCCGGTGCCAGCGCAGGTTGCCGTGGCTCACGACCCGCGTGCGCCAGCGTGCACGCGGGCGGCGCCGGCGCTCGAGCAGCGGCGTGAGCGCCCGGCAGACGATCACGAGCTCGTTCGGGGAGCCGGTCGAGACGGCGTGCTCGATGCTGACTCTGTGCCGCCGCCACATCGACGAGGAGCGGAGGATCGAGATGCCGTTGAGGAACACCTCGCACTCGGTGGCGAGGCCGTCGAGCTCGAGGACCGGCTCGGCCTCACCGTCGTCGGGCAGCTCGAACCGGCAGCGAAACCACCAGTCCTCGGCGTCGAGGTCGCGGTCGCGGTGCTCGATCGCACCGGCCACCGTCCCCGGCACCGGCGCCGCATGCCACTCGAGCTCGAGCGCCCGGAGCTCCGACGGGTCGCGGCAGGCGCCGGGAGCGGTGCCGGCGAGCGACCAGCCGTCGCTCAGCTCCATTCGCCCAGCTGACCGCCGAGCGCGTCCATCCCGCGCTCGTAGCCCTCGATCATCGGGCGCAGCGCCTCGGCCACGTCGAACGGGCGACGCCGGGCGATGCGGAAGGAGACCGCCATGGACTGTTCGGTGATCGCGCGGAAGTGGCGCGCCGCCTCGGCGCCCCGATCGCCGAGCAGCCACTCGAGGTGGTCGGCGAACAGCTCGAACGCGGAGCCGACCATGCGGACCGTGACGAACGCGTACTCGTGGAAGGCGGCGACGTCGCTGCCGGACAGGCGCTCGAGGTCGCGGGGCAGACGCTCGCTCCAGCTCGCGAACGGATTCCTCGCCGGCCGACGGCGATAGTGGCCGGCGAGCAGCTCCCCCGCGGCGTCGCGCAGCGCCGGCCCGTCGAGCGCCGGTCCCGCATCGAAGCGGACGAGCTCGATGAACGGGAGCATGACGTCCTCGGTGAAGTGCGGCAGTTGGCGGAACGCGCCCCGGTAGTCCTCGCCGGAGAGCTCCCACAGGCCGCCGTTGTGGAAATAGCGCAGCTCCTCGCGCTCCTCGTCGATCAGGTCCGGGGCGATCGTCGTCTTCAGGTGGTCGCGGCGGTAGCTCGTCCCCGCCGTGTCCGGCAGGTAGTAGGCGTCGATCTCGACGAGCACCGTCCTGCCCAGGGCGAGCTGCTCCCGGATGTGCTCGGGGATCGAGCGGTGCGGCAGCATCTCGTGCACGTCGATTCCGAACAGCCGCTCGAGGTCGGCGACCGGCGGCTTGAAGTACGTGAACTGGTCGCCCTCCCAGTCGGTGCGGGCGATGAACCCGAACGCCGCGAGCGGCTCATGCCCGCGCGAGTGGATGAGCTCGATGAGCACGTCCGCGTAGCAGTTCGTCTCGCGGTAGGAACGGCCCGCGCAGTGCGCGGGGTGCGGCTCGTAGGTGCCGGGATCCATCCCGGACAGCCCGAGGGCGCTTCGCCTCGTCACGGTCATCGATGCTCCATGTCGCTGTCGCTGGCAGGAAACCGTGCTCTCCGCCGGTCCCGCGGTGAAGCGCAGAGTCTGTCAGGTCGCGGCCCGAACGGCCCGGGCCGGCCGATACCCTGCGGTGAGTGGACCTGCTCGCCGCCGATGCCCAACTCGATCGGTGGTGCGATGCGCGCACGCGGCGGCGCCTCGCCCGGCGGGTCGAGGAGGGGCTCCGGCGCGCTCGCGCGACCGGACGCACGAGCCTCGTCAGCCTGAGCTGGCGGGTCTCTCGCCCCGTCGACCCGAGCGCGATCGTGCTCGCCTCCCGCGCCGCCGCGGAGCCGTGGTTCTGCCTCGAGCAGCCCGAACGCGACGCGATCGCGGTCGCCGGCCTCGGCTGCGTGAGCGCTCTCGAGGCCGACGGCGAGGACCGCTTCGCCGTGCTCGCCCGGCGCTGGCGGGAGCTGGCGCGCGCCGCGCTTCTCGACGAGCTCCCGCCGCCGCCGGGAGCGGGCCTCAGCGCGATCGGCGGGTTTGCGTTCGCCCCGTCCGGCGCCCGCGACCCCGCCTGGGCCGGCTTCGCGCCGGCATCGCTGCAGGTGCCGGCGATCTCGTTCGCCCGGCGGGGCGCGGAGACGTGGCTGACGTGGAACGGCGAGCTCGGCCCCGACGACACCGCCGAGGACGTCGTGGATGCGCTGTCGGCGCGGCTCACCGGGCTGCGGGAGGAGCCGCTGCCGCTCGTCGATCCGGCGCCGACGGGCCGCTACGAGGTGACGAGCGCGATGCCCCCGGCCCATTTCGAGCAGGCGGTTGGCCGGGCGGTCGAGCGGATCGCCGCCGGCGAGTTCGAAAAGGTCGTCCTCGCACGCGAGGTCGACGTCCACGCGCCGGTCTCCCACGATCCGGCGGCCGTGCTCGGCCTGCTGCGCGAGGCGTTCGGGAGCTCGTTCGTGTACGCGGTCGGCCGCGGCGAGACGACGTTCATCGGCGCGAGCCCGGAGCTCCTCGTCCGCCGCCAGGGTCAGCGCGCCTCGACGGTCGCGCTCGCCGGCTCGACGCGGCGCAGCGCCGACCCCGCCGTCGACGACCACCTCGGCGAGCAGCTGCTGCGCTCGGACAAGAACCGCTCGGAGAACGCGATCGTCGCGCGTCGCATCGCCCGCACGCTGCGCCCGCACGCGGTGTGGGTGGCCGCTCCCGAGGAGCCGGTCGTCGTCAAGGTCGCGAACATCCAGCACCTCGCGGCGCCGATCCGGGCGCAGCTCGCGGAGCCGATCGACGCGATCGCGCTCGCCGGGATCCTGCACCCGACGCCGGCCGTCGGGGCCGAGCCCGCGAGCGCGCTCGATGCGATCCCGGCGCTCGAAGGCTTCGACCGCGGCTGGTACGCCGGGCCGGTCGGCTGGGTGGACGCGGCCGGCGACGGCGAGTTCTGCGTCGCGCTGCGGTGCGCGCTGCTGCGCGGCACACTCGCCCGCTGCTACGCCGGTTGCGGCATCGTGCGGGAGTCCGATCCCGCGGCGGAGCTCGCGGAGACGGAGATCAAGCTCGGGGTGATGCTCCCGGCGCTCGCCGGCTGAGCTCGCCCGGGGGACGACGAACGGGGAAGACGGATCGTGGATTGCCTGGTCACCGGCGGCGCCGGCTTCATCGGCTCGAACCTCGTCGACGGACTCATCGCCCGCGGCGACCGCGTGACGGTCATCGACGACCTGTCGACCGGCAAGCGGGAGAACCTGTCGGCCGCGCTCGAGGCGGGCGCGGAGCTCGTCGTCGCCGATGTGCGCGACGCCGAGCGGGTGCAGGCGGTGTTCGCGGCGTGCGCGCCGGAGCTCGTCTTCCACCTCGCCGCCCAGATCGACGTGCGCTCCTCGGTGACCGATCCCGTCGGCGACGCGCGCACGAACGTGCTCGGCGCGATCAACGTCCTGGAGGCGGCGCGTCGCCACGGCGTCCGCCGCCTCGTGAACACATCGACGGGCGGCGGGCTCTACGGCGACGCCGACGTGCTGCCGACCCCCGAGGACCATCCGATCCGGGCGCTCGCGCCCTACGGCACGAGCAAGCACGCCTCCGAGGGCTACGTCGCGCTCTACGACCGCCTGCACGGGCTCTCGACCGTGTCGCTGCGCTACGGCAACGTGTACGGGCCGCGCCAGGACGTCCACGGGGAGGCGGGGGTGGTGGCGATCTTCTGCGGCCTGGCGATGACCGGGGGCACGCCGACCGTGTTCGGCAGCGGGCGCCAGACGCGCGACTGGGTCGAGGTCTCCGACGTCGTCGCAGCCAACCTGCTCGCCGCCGACGCTGACGTGACGGGGCCGGTGAACATCGGTCACGGCCGGGAGACGTCCGTGCTCCAGCTGATCGACGCGCTGAACGATGTCGCGGTCCCCGGCCTGCGCGAGCCGGTGTTCGCCGACGCGCGACCCGGAGAGGTCGATCGCAGCTGCCTCGACGTCACCCGCGCGCGCGAGACGCTCGGCTGGGAGCCCCGGGTCACGCTCCGCCAGGGGCTCGTGCGGATCTTCGAGTGGCTCGGCGCCGAGGTCCGGGACCCGGCGGCGACCTGAGGCGCGCAGCCGGTCAACCGGCGGGCGCCGCGGCGGCGGCCGCCGCGGCCAGCCCCACCTCCGCGAGCCGCCGGTGGAGAGCGAGGTTCTCCGCCCGGTCGGTCGCGACCTCGATCAGCATGACGCGGCCCGAGCCGAGGCCACGGTTCAGTGCCGTGCGGAGCTCGTCGGCGTTGTTCGCGCGCGCGTGGTCGAGCTCGAACAGCGCGGCGACGCGCGCTAGCGAGAGGCCGTGCGGCGTCGCGACATGCTCCTCGAACGCGTCGCCCTCGCCGCTCACCGGCAGGAAGTGGAAGATGCCGCCGCCGTCGTTGTCGAGCACGACGATCGTGAGCTCGAGGCCGAGGCGCCGGGCGGCGATCAGGCCGCCGAGGTCATGCAGCAGCGCGACGTCGCCGATGAGCAGCACGACCGGCCGCCCCGGCTGGGCGGCGGCGGCGCCGAAGGCGGCGGAGACGGTGCCGTCGATCCCGTTCGCGCCGCGGTTCGACAGCACGCGGGGCAGCGGCGCGCGCGCCGGGAGGAACAGCTCGACGTCGCGGATCGGCATCGAGGAGGCGACGAACAGCGTGACGTCCGGCCGAAGCCATTCGCCGAGCCGACGGGCGACGAGCGGCTCGGAGAGCGCCCGGTCGGCGGTGAGCTCGGCCGTGACCGCGTCCGCGGCCGCGTCGTCGGCGGCGCGCCAGGCCGCGAGCCAGTCGGCATCCGGCGCGCCGCCGAGCTCGGGCAGCAGCCCGGTGGGGGACCCCGACCAGATCTCGCCGACGACCCCAGCCGGGTCCTGCCAGGAGCGGGCGGGGTCGACGTGCACCTGCTCGACGTCCTCCGGCAGCCCGGCAAGCCAGGCGCGCAGCGGCTTTGACGTCGGCAGGTCGCCGATGCGGATCACGCGCTCCGGAGTCAGGCGCGCGGCGAGTGCGGCGTCTCGCAGCAGCAGATCGTAGGTTGCGACCGCGGTCGGGCCTGAGCGCGCCGCCGACAACGCGTCGGCGAGGACGGGCGCGCCGGCGCGCTCTGCGAAGGCGGCGACCGCGGACGCGACGCGCTGGTCGTCCTCGGCGCGGCCGACGACGATCACGGTGCGGGCCGGTGCGGGAGCCGGGGCGGCCGCCGGCTCGGCGTCGGACGGCGCGACGCGGTGCACCCACGGCGCTCCGCTTGGACGCCCGGCCAACTCGGCCGGTTCGTCGGCCAGCGGCTTGGTCAGCACGAGCGGCTCGCGCAGCGGCAGGTTGAGGTGGACCGGGCCGGGGCGGCCCTCGAGCGCCGTCCAGTACGCGCGGCAGGCGAGCTGCCGGATCCAGCGCATCGTGCCCGCGTCGAGTGCCGGCGGGGGCTCGACCTCGCAGAACCACTTCGCGTGGTCGCCGTACAGCTTGAGCTGATCGATCGCCTGGCCGGCGCCGACGTCGCGCAGCTCCGCCGGCCGGTCGGCCGTGAGCACGATGAGCGGCACCCGGCCCCAATGCGCCTCGACGACGGCCGGCATGAGCTCGGCGGCCGCCGTCCCCGACGTGCACGTGACCGCGACCGGGCGGCCGCTCGCCCGCGCCGCGCCGACGGCGAAGAACCCCGCGCAGCGCTCGTCGATGTGCGAGAAGCAGCGGATCCGCGGCTCACGCGCGAGCGAGATCACGATCGGCGTGTTGCGCGAGCCCGGCGAGGTGCACGCCTCCCGCAGGCCGCAGCGCGCCAGCTCGTCGACGAGCGCCCGCAGCAGCCGGTACTGGTCGACGGAGTGGCGCGGGTCCGGCACGGCGGCGGATGCTATCCGCCGACCGGCGCGGTTCCGCGACGGTGCTGCGGCGCGCGCGCCGGGTCGCCGGCCGGTGCCCGTATCGTGCCCGCCCATGACCGAGCTCGTCCTGCTGCACGGCTTCACGAACACGGGGGCCAGCTGGGATGGCGTGACGTCCGCGCTGCCGCACAGCTACCGCGTGCAGGCCCCGGACATCCGCGGTCACGGCAGCGCGTCGGGCGCACGGCCGGTGACGCTCGAGGCGGTGCTCGCCGAGCTCGACGCGCTCGCGCCCGGCCGCTTCACGCTCGGCGGCTACTCCCAGGGGGGGCGGATCGCGCTCCATGCCGCGCTCGCGATGCCCGGCCGGGTCGAACGCCTCGTGCTCATCGGGGCGAGCCCAGGCCTCGCCGAGGGCGCCGAGCGCGAAGCCCGCCGCCGCGCCGACGAGGCGCTCGCCGCCTGGGCGCAGACCGTCACGATCGAGCAGTTCGTCAGCCGCTGGTCGCAGACCCCGGTGCTCGCCGACCAGCCGCCCGAGGTGCGGGCCGCCGTCATGGCCGACCGCCTGCGCAACACGACCGACGGCCTCGCCGCGGCGCTCCGCGGGCTCGGCACGGGCACGCTGCCCTCGCTCTGGGACCGGCTCGGCGAGATCACGATCCCGGTCGAGATGCTCGTCGGCGAGCGCGACCGGAAGTTCCGGCGCACCGCCGAGCGGATGCTCGAGGAGCTTCCCGACGCGCGGCTCCACGTCGTGCCGGGGGCCGGCCACGCGGTCCACCTCGAGCAGCCGTGGGCCGTGGCGGCGCTGATCGTCGCCACCGGGGGGTGAACCCGCGCCGTCTCTCGTGCCCTGCGGATCTCGACGTGTCGCCCTCGTCGCATCGAGCGCCGGGTTTGCGACAGATTCGGATGGGCGAGGCCCATTCCGACGGATGAACGCCCCGCTGGTGCTTTTTGAGCAAATCCGTGACCGACCGTCAGTAGCAGTCGACGAGCCCGGAGCCGAGGCCCGGGCCGGCGGTCAGTAGCAGTCGACGAGCCCGGAGCCGAGGCCCGGGCCGGCGGTCAGTAGCAGTCGACGAGCCCGGAGCCGAGGCCCGGGCCGGCGGTCAGTACCAGTCGACGAGCCCGGAGCCGAGGCCCGGGCCGGCGGGCGGACCAAGCATCCCGTCGCGCACGGGCAGCGGATCCGGCGGCCCCGCGAACAGTCCGAGCGTCGCCAGCCCGCAGGCGCGTGCTGGACGGAGCACGGCCGCGGCATGGAGCGCGGCCGCAATCCCGAGCGGCCCGTCGAGCGTCGAGGCGAGATACACCTCATAGCCGGCGGCGCGGGCGTCGGCGGCCGCGCTGAGCAGGCCGGTGATCCCGCCGCAGCGCGAGACCTTGAGGCAGGCGAGCTCGGCGGCGGCCGGAGCGGCGAACGAAAGCGGATCGGCGGCGGACTCGTCAAGCGCGATCGGGATCCCGCCGGTCCCGCCGCCGGCGCGCAGCGCGGCGATGGCGGCGAGCCCGGGGACGGGCTCCTCGCACAGCTCGATTCCGGCGGGAGCGAGCGCGGGAAGAATCGCGGCCGCCTGCTCGGGCGTCCAGGCGCCGTTCGCGTCGATGCGGATCGCCATCTCGGCCCCGGCGAACGCCCGCACCGTCGACACGCGGTCGACGTCCTCGCCGACTCCGACCTTCACCTTCACCGCGCGAAACCCGGCGGCCCGCGCCTCGGCCGCCTCCCGGGCCGCGCTCGAGCGGTCGACGGCGCCGATCGTCGCGTTGACCGGCACGGGCCTGCCCTCCGTGGCTCCGAGCAGTCGCCAGACCGGCTCGCCGACGCGCCGGCCCGCGAGGTCCCAGAGCGCGAGGTCGATCGCCGCGAGTGCCGGGGCGACGAGCGTCCGCTCGCCGCAGCGGGCGATGACGTCCGCGACCGGCGCGTGGCCGGGATAGTCGGCGAGCACCGGCCGGCAGGCCTCGAGCGCCGCCAGCACCTCGGGGACCCCGATGCCGTCGTACGACTCGAGCGGCGCCGCCTCGCCGTGGCCGGTGAGCCCATCGCCGGCGCGCAGCGTGACGAGCACGAGCTCACGGTCGCTCACCGTCCCGTGCGCGGCCCGGTGCCCGGCGCCGCGCAGCGCCCGGGAGACGGTGCGGACCGAGAGCCTCACCGGCGCGGCGTCCGGAGGCGGGTGCGGCCCAGGCGCCTCACCGGCTGAGGAGCACCCCTGCCGACAGGAGCACGCAGAAGAGGAGCTGGAGCATGCCCGCGCGCGCGAGCGCCGCGTTGAGCGTCGGGCCGTCGGTGTGGGCGGCGACCGTCCGCGCGAGCGAGACCGCGAGCGGGGCGGCGAGCCAGCAGAGCGCCACCCAGGGCGCGAGCGGACCGAACCCCCAGGTGACGAGCGCGAGCACGAACGCGAGCGCGAGCATCACCGCGAACATGACGCGCGTGCGCTTGCGGCCGAGCCGCACGGCGAGCGTCCGCTTGCCCGCGCGGCGGTCGGAGTCGATGTCGCGCACGTTGTTGACGACGAGGATCGCGGCGGCGAGCAGGCCGACCGGGACCGAGAGCGCGAACGCCTCCCAGTCGAGCCCGCGGACCTGGACGAAGTAGGAGCCCGCGACCGCCACGACTCCGAAGAACAGGAACACGAATACCTCGCCGAGCCCCTCGTAGCCGTACGGGCGCGGGCCGCCGGTGTAGAGCACCCCGGCGATGATCGAGGCGACCCCGATCGCGAGCAGCAGCCAGCCGGCGACGACGATCAGGTAGATCCCCGCGAGCACCGCAAGACCGAACGAGACGTAGGTCGCGATGAGCACCTGGCGAGGCGGGACGAGGCCGCCCGCGGTGACCCGCACCGGCCCCAGGCGATCCTCGGCGTCGGCGCCGCGACGGGCGTCCGAGTAGTCGTTCGAGAGGTTCGTGCCCACCTGGATGAAGATCGCGCCGAGGAGCGCGGCGAGCAGCCGCAGCGGATGGAAGACGTGCTGGAAGCCCGCCAGGGCGGTGCCGACGAGCACGGGCGCGATCGCCGCGGGCAGCGTCCGCAGCCGCGCGGCCATGAGCCAGATCCGCACACCGCTCACCTCGGCGCCCCCATCGCTTCTCTACGCCCGACGCGGGAAGCGGTCGAACGAGGCCGGGCGCTTCTCAAGAAACGCGTTGCGGCCCTCCTGCGCCTCCTCGCTCATGTAGAAGAGGTAGTTCGCGTCGTGCGCGAGCTGCTGGATGCCGGCCATGCCGTCCTCCTCGGCGTGGAAGCTCAGCTTCATCATCCGCAGCGCGAACGGCGACATCGCGAGCATCTCCCGGCACCAGCGCACCGTCTCGGCCTCGAGCTCGGCGAGCGGCACGACCGCGTTGATGAGCCCCATCTCAAGCGCCTGCCGGGCGTCGTAGCGGCGACACAGGAACCAGATCTCCTTCGCCTTCTTGGGGCCGACGAGCCGCGCGAGCTCGGAGGCCCCGTAGCCACCGTCGAACGAGCCGACCCGGGGGCCGGCCTGGCCGAAGCGGGCGTTGTCGGCGGCGATCGTCAGGTCGCAGACGACGTGGAGCACGTGGCCGCCGCCCACCGCCCAGCCCGCGACCATCGCCACGATCGGCTTCGGCAGC
>Ga0070737_10000319_pt1 | contig 111358 bp, 92 predicted proteins | sample Coa_R1_10_FD_66438 | JGI IMG/M metagenome (GOLD analysis project Ga0070737, IMG submission 66438) | Surface soil microbial communities from Centralia Pennsylvania, which are recovering from an underground coalmine fire - Coalmine... | ecosystem: Environmental > Terrestrial > Soil >...
GTAGCGATAGCCGTACGCAGTTTCCTCCAGAGTCATGACCGGCGAGCCGTCTGCCCCTGCGAGGACCACCGGCGCAAAGGGGCTGGTCTCCTCTTCGCGGACCATCTGACGATGAAGAAAGCTGATATGGGAGCTATCGATTTCTCCCTCCATGCCCTGCGCCCAGTTGCTGCGCTGCAACCAGCGCGAGACATGTGTATGCCCGCTGGGCGCCAAGACCCATTCGAACTCGGGCAGTTGCGGCATCTGCTTGCTGCCTCCCATGTATACCCAAATCACGCCACCGGCTTCCCGGGTGGGATAGGCTTTTAGCCCAACCTTGCGCTTGAGGCTGTCGGCGTCCTTGAGGTCGGGGACGTTGGGCACGTCCACGCAATTGCCGTCCACGTCGAACTTCCATCCGTGGTAAACGCAGCGCAGTCCGCAATCTTCATTGCGCCCAAAAAACAGCGGTGCCAGCTTGTGCGAGCAATAAGCCTCGACGATTCCTACCCGCCCCTGACTGTCGCGAAAGCCGATCAGGTCCTCGCTCAGGATTCGCAGCCGCACGGGCGCACCGTCCCTTGCCACCTCGGTTCCCAGCGCCGCCGGTAGCCAGAAGCGACGGAACAGTTCACCCATTGGGGTGCCAGGTCCGGTTTGCGTCAGCAGTCGGTTGTCTTCGTGCGACAGCATCAGAGTGTCTCTCTTCCCCAGGTAGCTTTCTTGGCCGCCAAGCTGCCAGCTGGAGCCCTTCAAACCCGATTCATAACGCGAGGATGGTCTCAATTACAAACCCCCGCCGCCGCAGAGCTGTTGTTCTTCGAAGTCGCGGAATGGCACCGGCAGGGTCGGCAAGCTGAGCGCGACGGTAAATTGCCCGATCGCAAGCCGTGTCAGGCCAGCGCGCCAGCCGCCTTGTCAGTACTCGCCCTCGACGTAACCGGCCACAGCTTCGTAATTCTCGAAGCGGGTGAACTGGTTGAGATAGGTAAGAATCGCGGTATCGGTGGGACCGTTGCGTTGCTTGGCGATGATGATTTCGGCGGTGCCCGCCGCCTTAGAGTCCTTGTGATACATCTCGTCGCGATAAACGAAGGCGATCACGTCGGCGTCCTGCTCGATCGCGCCCGATTCCCGCAGGTCGGCTAGCAACGGACGGCGGTCGGGGCGAGTTTCGACCTGGCGGTTGAGCTGCGAGAGCGCGATAACCGGCACGTTCAGCTCCTTGGCCAGGCTTTTGAGCGAGCGCGAGATTTCGGAGATTTCCTTCTCTCGCGATTCGCCCGGCCGCGAAGATCGCATCAGTTGCAGATAATCCACGATGATAAGGCCCAGGTTGTTGCTGCGCTCGCGCGCCAGCCGGCGGCATTTGGCTTTAAGCACAATGGGGCTGGTGTCCGAGCTATCGTCGATAAAAATTGGTGCCTCTGACAGTCGCGCCGCGGCCTGCGCTAGCTTTGGGAAGTCGTCACCTTTGAGAAATCCGGCGCGGGCCCGGCTGCTGTCCACGCGCGCCTCCGAACAGAGCATACGCAACACGAGCTGCTCCTTGGACATCTCCAGGGAGAAAAACGCCACCCCAACTTTGGGTTCGGCTTGCATCGCCGCATAGGCGGCGATATTCAGCGCCAACGCGGTCTTGCCCATGCTGGGACGGGCCGCGATAATGATTAAATCGGCCGGCTGGAGGCCGGCGGTAATGCGATCGAGGTCGGTGAAGCCGGTGGGCACGCCGGTGACCAACTCGCGCCGCTCGTACAATCGCTCGATCAGCTTGAGCGACTCACGCGTCAACTCCGCCATCGAATGGAAGGAGGGGCGAATCCGGCGCTCGGAAATTTCAAAAATCTTGTGCTCGGCTTCGTCCAGGAACTCGTCGGCATCGGCACGTGCTTCGTAGGCCGAGCCGGCGATCTCGGTGGCGACTGAGGCCAAGGAGCGCAGCACCGCCTTCTCGCGCACGATACGGGCATAATGGGTAGCATTGGCCGCGGTTGGAACGCGCAGCGCCAGCTCGGCAATCACGCTTGGGCCGCCCACCTCTTCCAACGCCCCTAGCCGGCGCAAGGCGTCTGTCAGCGTAATCGCATCGACCGGCTGGTTGTGATCGGCCAGATCGACCATCGCCCGATAGATCCGACGATGGGCGTCGCGATAAAAGTCCTCGGGGCTGAGGATTTCGACCACGCTGTTAAGCGCGTCGTTGTCGAGCAAGACCGCGCCAAGAACCGATTCTTCGGCTTCCAGATTTTGCGGAGGAACTCGCCGCAGAAGATCGCTGCCCGCCGCTGCCGCCACCAACCCACCACCTCGGTGCCTAAGATCGCACCCGCAATTAGATTATAGCGCCGTAAAATACTTGGCAGCTAGTCGTTCGGCAAGCTGCAAGCGATCGGAAATCGATACACTCCTCAACAGCTTGATCGGGTTGTTAACACCTCAAACTGCCACCGCCCGCCGCGCAACCGGCTTGTGATAGGCTAGCAGAGGCGCGCTTGCGACCCCAATCAGAAAGCCGCCTACATGAACCCACCAGGCGACTCCCGCGGCAGCTCCGTGTCCGCTATATAAGCCGGCGATAAGCTGGATAGCGAACCACAGCATCAGGTAAAGCAAGGCCGGCAGTTGGATAAATTCAATCAAAATAAATATTGGCAGCACAGTTTTGACCCGTGCCTTGGGAAAAAGCACCAGGTATGCGCCCAACACTGCGGCGATGGCCCCGCTGGCCCCCACCATCGGCGTGGGCGAGGCCGGATCGATCGCGACCAAGGCCAGTCCCGCGACCATCCCAGCTATCAGATAAAACGCCACATAGCGCCGAGGGCCAAATCTGGCCTCGACGGCTGGGCCGAAAATAAACAGGTAAAGCATGTTACCGGCCAGGTGCAAGATACCGCCATGCACAAACATCGAAGTGAGCAAGGTCAGCAGTGCCCAGCCTTCGCCTTTGCTCAGGGCGGTTAGTCGCGCTGGCACCAAGCCATACGTCGCGATCATGGCGGGCGCTTGGGACCCGAGGCTCAGCTGGTAGGCAAACACAGCGACGTTGACCATAACCAGCAGAAAGGTGACCGTTAAAAACCGCGGGAAGCCTAAATCGTCGTGCAAGGGAATCATCGTGCTGCATTCCACTATACCGAGCCTTCACCCACGTAGGCATACCGGCCAGTCCGGTTGAACAGATGAAACGCTTCAGCCTCGGTCACTGGCCACCCCGCTCTTAGCCAGGCGACTGGTCTGTCCTTAAGGCGCAGAGGATCCCGCTGGCGAGGCGGGGGCGGCGCCTTGGCGGCGAGTGCGTGAACCCTGTAAACTCTGGCAGCGGAAGCGGCGGCGCTCTGGAAGGAGATTAATTACGATGGCGACCCTGGGTTTTACCGGCGCGGATTTCAGAGTTTTTGAAATCGAGGGTTTCAGCCAGCGCATGGCCCAGATTTACGCCTTGGTGCGGCCCAAACTGCTGCGCCTGGGCGATGAGCTGGCCCCGGCCCTGGCGCGGCGGCTGCATCTAGAGTTTTTCCCTCATGTTGCCAAGCACGCCCGCCGCACCGTCAATCCACCGCCTGAAACCTGGTGCGCCTTTGGCCCCTCGCCCAAGGGCTACAAACGCTATCCCTACCTTGGCTTGTGCATTTCGGGCGCCGGTCTGCATGCCCGGGTAGTGGTCAAGCCCGAGGCCGACCATCGTCCGGAGATGGCCGCCGTGCTCAAACGCAAAGGTGGCGAATTGAGCCAAGGCCTGCGCAACACGCCATTGGCGCGCTACGATAATTGGGATTTCCACACCCTTCCGGCGCCGATCCAGGATATGGACGAGCTATGGGCAAGCTTGACGCAGGCGCTCAACAAGAAGACGGGTGGGATCGATATTGGTTTCGGCTGGTCCGCCAAAGATTCGCTGCGGCTGGAGCGCGATGAAATGTGCGAAGCGTTTGCCGAATTGGCACCTCTTTATAGGCTCTGCCGTTCGGCGACCTGACCGCTCTATCGCCGGTTGGGAAAGCGCTCGATGAGCGGTGGGAGCATCGTGATTCTTGGCGCTGGCGCCTGGGGTACGGCTCTGGCCGTTACACTCAGCCGGGCCGGCCGAGAAGTCACCCTCTGTCCCCATCGTGCGGAGCAAGCCGCCGCGTTGGAACGAGAGCGTGAGAATCGAGGCTACCTGCCCGGGATCGAACTGCCACCAAACCTGCGAATTAACCCTCGATGGGAACCGGAGGTGGCCGTCGCCAAGCTCATAATCGTGGCCATCCCCTCGCAGTTCGTGCGCGCCTGCCTGACTCCGTTGGGCGCGCTCTTCGCTCCTGATGCAATCGTGGTCAGTGCTACCAAGGGGCTCGAAGAGCATACGCTCGGCACGATGACACAGACGTTGGCGGAAATACTTCCTTCCAGCGCCGCCGTCGCCGCGCTGTCGGGACCGGGCTTTGCGGTTGAAATTGCACGCGGCAAGCCGGCCGCATTGGTGGCCGCGGCGCGCGATCCCGCCTGCGTGCGCATGGTACAGAGGCTGCTTGCGCAGCCGCTTTTACGCATCTACCGTAGCTCGGATGTGATCGGCGTGGAGTTGGGCGGCGCCCTCAAAAATGTGATCGCGATCGCGGCCGGCATCGGCGACGGTCTGGCCCTTGGCCTAAGCGCGCGCGCGGCCGTGATTACCCGCGGCCTGGCGGAAATGATCCGCCTGGGCAATGCGCTGGGCGCCCGCACCGAAACCTTAGCCGGCCTGTCAGGCCTTGGGGACCTGGTGCTAACCTGCACCAGCGAGCTGTCGCGCAATCATGCATGGGGCCTGGCTATCGGCGCCGGCCGCCTTCCGCGGCTGGCCCCGGGACAGGTGGCCGAAGGGGTGGTCAACACCCGATTGCTGGCGGAACTGGGCGCGCGAGCTGGGGTCGAACTGCCCCTGGTCGAGGCGGTTGGCCGGTGCCTCTATGAAGAGCAGCCGCCACGGACTATCGTTGAGAATTTGTTGAGCCGCGAACTTAAAGCGGAATTTTAGTCAAGGAATGGCGCATGGCCGACGAAGCAACCTGCAAAGCAAGCGATTGTTCTCATCAGGTAATAGCCAAAGGCTATTGCCGTAAGCATTACCGGCTGTGGAAGCGAGGCGAAATGCCCAAGGCGCGCTATCGCACCTGTACTGAAGAGAAATGCCGCAAACCACGCTTCAAGGGAAGCCTATGCGAAGAGCACTATAAGCTCGCCCACGGCAAGAAGGCCGCCTAGCGGGCTATGCGATACCTTTGCGCGGCTTGCACTTTTTCTCTTATCTGCCTGAACATAGCCGTCTGCCTGGATCGCCCCCTGGCCCCCTTCCCCACGAGGTGCCGTGGGGAAAAGCTGGAGTGGGAGTAACGTGCCGGCTCAGTCATCGCGCAGGATCCCGCCCTCGCCAGCGGCCTCGACGTACTCGATACTCACACGTCGGCGGGCCTCGCACCCATGAGAATCTCCCGCTGCTCAGAGGGAAATCAGCAATCAGCTCACGCCGTGAGGTCTTGATGACTAAGCTCATTATCACTGGAGCCGCTGGGCGAATGGGGCGCACGCTGATCTCGCTGCTAGCGCGGGAGCCTGAGCTGACGCTGATCGGTGCGGTGGAAGCGGCGGGCTCCGCGGCTTTGGGGCTGGATGCCGGTACGTTGGCGGGGGTTGAGCCCATGGGGGTGCCAATCGGCGCGGATTACGCCACGCTGGCCGCGCCCGATACCGTTACCCTGGATTTCACTAACGCTAGCGCTGCCCTAAGCCATCTGGAAATCGCCGCCGCGCGCGGTGCCGCGATCGCGATTGGCAGCACCGGCTTCGCTCCCGATATGATGGCACGTGCGCGGACGCTGGCGTCGCGTACCCGGACCCTGATCGCACCCAACATGAGTTTGGGCGTCAACGTACTCAGCCGTCTGGTCAGCGAAGTGGCCGCGATGCTGCCCGAGTTTGACGCGGAGGTGCTCGAGCTGCATCACCGCACCAAGCTCGACGCACCCAGCGGCACAGCCTTGGCTTTAGGGCGCGCTATCGCCGCTGCGCGCGGTCAAGATTTTGAAGCCAACAAGCTGCACGGTCGTCAGGGAATCATCGGTCCGCGTCCTGAAGGTCAGATCGGAGTGATGGCGCTGCGTGGAGGCGATGCCGTGGGCGATCATACGGTACTTTTTTGCGGCGGTGGCGAGCGGCTTGAGCTGATCCATCGAACCCAAAGTCGCGAAGCACTGGCCCGTGGCGCCCTGCGCGCCGCTCGCTGGCTGGCCGCTCAGCCCAACGGACTTTACTCGATGGCCGACGTGCTCGGACTGTAGCTGGCCACCCCATCAACTACGGTCTGGTCAGAAAAATACCAACCTGAAGATCACCGAGTACGCCCAACACTCAGCGGACTCGCGATAGGTGAGACACCGGAGGTAAAGTAGCTACTCCCACCGGGGGTTCGTCACGGTCTTCCCAGCTCGCCCAGCGATAGAAGATCAGACTTGCCACGCAGATCTCGTAAAAGCCCGCACCCACCCACATCATCAGGCCGCCGGCCACCTGGTCAGCAAGCGGAGAGATGCCGAAGGGATGAGGTCCCTCTAGATACCACTTATAAACTACCGTTTGCGATAGCGAAATCGGCGCAGCCACCGCAGCCATCGGAATCAGCATCGCAAACAGGTACAGCATCTGGGCCGGGTAGCTTAGTCGCGGCAGCTCGGGCAAGGGGCTAAGCAGCGGCCACCACATGATGACGCCAGCGGCCATCAGAATGATATGCGCCGTGATATGGAAATTCTCGTTGCGGCACATCAGGTCATAGACTCGTGGTGCGTGCAGCAAAGCAAGGGACAAATTGTAGATAAAAAAAGCGATGATTGGGTTCGTCACCATGCGCGCCACGGGGCGAATTCCGCGCGCCAGCATGATCGGACGCAGCATCCAGTCGCTCACGCCCAACAGCAGCAGCGGTGGCATCACCAGGCACAGGAGCAAATGTTGCAACATGTGCGCGGCAAACAGTCGGCTGTCTTCGAGCTCGTCGATTGGGCCGCACAAGGCAACCAGCATCACCATCAGGCCAGCGCCAAAAGAAAGCGCATGTAGCGTCCGGATTTTACGCCCGCTGTAATGAGCCGAGCCGGCGTAGAGGCCGGCAAGAATCAAAACTCCGATAATGACGCTGGGATGCAGGTCTTCCATCGCATCCTTGACGCCTGCGGTTTTCATCGGCCGCAGGCGATGGTCTTAGAACCCCGAAAAATAACGCATCATCAGGCCGAGAAGCACCAAAATCACGAACGCAGCCAGAAACAGGAACGGCACAAAAACGCCGCTGAAAACCCAATTGTCGTAGTGCAGATGCATGTAGAATAAAGCCACCAGCGCGAACTTGGCACCCGATAGTACCAACAGCATTGGCACCAGCACCGGGAGCAGAGCTGGGATGTACGAGATCCACACCTCGGCAGCAGTCAACGCAGTGAGGATCAGCGCCACCAGCAGGTAGGTGGCAGTGCGAGATTCGTGAATTTCGTGTTCCAGGTGACCTACAGCGCTGCCGCTCATGCCTTGGTAACCGCCCTCATCAGGTAGATTAACGAGAATATCACAATCCAGACAACGTCGACAAAGTGCCAGTAGAGAGCCGCCTCTTCCACTGCCATGTCGCGCCGGCGTTCGTCGAACCATCCGAAATAAGAAGCGCCGACCAAGCAGGATAGGATAATCACCCCGATCAGTACGTGCAGCCCGTGAAATCCAACCAGGGTGTAGAAGGTTTCGCCGAACAGATTGGTGGAAATACTGAGTCCCCGCATGTAAAAATCATGGAACTCGAAAACTTGACCACCCAAAAAGACCAGCCCCAGGAGGATGGTCGCCAACAGCCAGCGCCGGCCCCATCGGTCGGATTTGATCCGAAAGGAATCCTGCGCCAGGACCATCGTCAAGCTGCTCATCAGCAGGACGAAAGTGGTGGTGCTGGTAAGCGGAATATTGAGAATAGTTTCGGCGGTCGGTCCGACTAGGTCGCGCCCCTTGTACACCATGTAAGTGGCGATCAGCGAGGCAAAGAAGATGGACTCGGAGCCGATGAACGACCAGATCCCCACCTTGCGGTTGTCCAGACCAGTGCTTTCGCCAATCGCGCTGTGGACCTCGGCACCGGCCGCCGGATACTCGAATGCCATAGCAATCACGGTGAACACGGTCAGAAATACGCCGGTTAGCGCGATTCGCAGCCATAACAAATATCCGGCGATCGCCATGGTCATCCCCAGGGCGATCAGTAGCGGGTAGATCGACGGCGATGGCAAATGGATCTCCGTGGCTGGTTCGGCCTCCAGTGCCGCTACGCCGACGTCAGATGCGGAGGCGCCTCCGGAAATACGCCCATGGGTAGTGGCTCCCGTCCCATACTTGTCGAGCCAGAAGACATCCCGCCCATGGACGATCGGAATGCGTTCGAAGTTGTACTCCGGTGGGGGCGAGGGAATTGCCCATTCCAGCGTCCGCCCATCCCACGGATCCGCGCTGGCCCTTTCACCATCGCGCAGACTCATCGCCATGTTAATCAGCAACAGCAGGATGGCGAAGGCGATGATAAAGGCGCCCACGGTGGATAGCATGTTGAGACGGTTCCAACCCATATAGGGCAGATAGGTGTAATTACGCCGCGGCATGCCCCACGCGCCCAGCAGGTGCATCGGAAAGAAGGTGACGTTGAAGCCGATCACGGTTAGCCAAAACTGCCACTTGCCCAGCTTCTCGCTCATCATCCGGCCGGTGACCTTTGGCCACCAATAGTACAGGCCGCCGAGCAAGGCGAAGAGCGAGCCGCCGAAAAGCACGTAGTGGAAGTGGGCTACTACGAAGTAGGAATCGGTTTGCTGCAAGTCGATCGCCGGCTGGGCGTGCATGATGCCGCTTAGCCCACCCATCGTGAACTGGATGATGAAAGCCAGCGCATAAAGCATGGGGACTTTGAGGTTAAGTTCGCCGCCCCACATAGTCGCGATCCAGGAAAATATCTTGATGCCAGTGGGAATCGCGATCAGCATCGAGCTGAGCGCGAAGGCGGCATCGGCGGTCGGTCCCATCCCAACTGCGAACATGTGATGGGCCCACACGCCGTAGGACAAGAATCCGATCAGCACGGTGGAGTACGCCATCACCGGGTAGCCGAACAAAGGCTTGCGCGAGAAGACCGAAACAATCTCCGACATGATCCCGAAGGCGGGCAAGACCATGATGTAAACTTCGGGATGGCCGAAGAGCCAGAACAGATGCTGCCACAAAAGAGGCGTGGCGCCGGCCACCACGTCATAGAAATGGGCGCCGAAGAAGCGGTCCATCACCAGAAAGATCAGCCCTACAGTCAAAGGCGGAAAGGCGACCAAGATCAGGATAAACATAATGAGGACCGACCACGTGAACAGTGGCAGCCGCATAAACGTCATCCCGGGCGCGCGCATGTTGATGATGGTGACGAAGAAATTAAGCCCCGACAGAATGCTGCCCACGCCGGAAATCAAAAGGCCAAGCGACCAGAAATCGACGTTAAGTCCTGGCGAATAGTAGCGCTCGGTCAGGTTAGCATAACCAAACCAGCCTGCGTCGGGAGCGGCATTGCCCAGCCAGCCCAGATTAAGCACAATCCCGCCGCACAAAAAAATCCAAAAGCTCAGCGCGTTTATGCGGGGAAAGGCGACGTCGCGGGCGCCAATTTGCAGGGGCACGATGAAGTTGGCGAAAAAGCCCAGTCCTACCGGCATCACGACCAGAAAGATCATGGTGGTGCCGTGCATCGTAAACAGCTCGTTATAAACGTAGGCGCTGACGAAGTGCGAGTCTGGCCGCGCCAGTTGGATACGCATGAGCAGCGCTTCGATGCCCCCGAGCAGGAAAAAAAACAAAACCGTGACACCGTACAGGATCGCGATGCGTTTGTGGTCGACGGTGGTCAGCCAGCCCAGTATTCCACCGCCCTCCAGGTAGGTCTCTTCGTGGCCAATTTCTTTGGGTAAAGCCGCCATTGACTTCCTACTTAAGGCTCTCTAGGTATGCGACCAAATCCGTCAGCTCAGGGCCCCGGAGGCCCAGCGCTGGCATCTGCGCGCCCGGCTTCATAGCTTCAGGATTGGTAATCCATTTTGCCAGATTGCTTGGGGTGTTGGCGAAAGTACCGCCTGCCAGCGTGGTCCGCGTCGCGAAATGAGTCAGATCCGGAGCAATCGTGCCCGCGGAAAAGCCTTTAATCGTATGGCACGGGGTGCAAGCACTGGTGGCAAAGATGTTCTGTCCAGCCCGCACGCGGCCACCAACCGCAGGGCGCGCAGCACTGGCCATATTGGTGGCCCAGTTGTCAAATCCAACCTTCGTATCGACGAAGATGCGAAACCGCATGTTGGCATGAGAAGTGCCGCAAAACTCGGCACATTCGCCGAAATCCTCGCCGGTCTCGCTTGGAGTAAAGGTGATCTGATTGGTGTGACCGGGCACCACGTCGCGCTTGGCGCCTAACTGTGGCATCCAGAAGCTGTGGATGACGTCGGCCGAGGTTAGGATAAAGCGCACCGGGCGCCCCACCGGTAGATGAAATTCATTGGCCGTATGAATGCCATACTGGGGATAGGTTGCTTCCCACCACCATTGATGGCCAGTGATTTCAACGATGAGAGCGTTGGGCGGCGCTGTCACCTGCTGTGAGGCAAAGACCAAGCGAATGGAAGGAATCGCGATCAATAGCAGAATCAACGCGGGACCTGCCACCCAGGCGATTTCCAGCGCCAGGCTTTCAAATTCCTCCGGGGGCGGCTTTTTATCGGGTCCGGGACGGGTGGAGTACTTGACCAGAATCGCGAAAACCAGTGCGCAAACCAGGATTAGGATTGCGGTGGTCCAGACAATTACCTCCCAATACAGCCCTTGGATGGCCTTGGTCAGATCCGAATGGGCAACGAAGGTATTCGCCGGAAACTTGACGCCACAGGCGGACAACAGCGGTAACACTGCCAACATGACAGCCCAGCCAGCATGCGCCACCCGCCCGCGCAAGTCCCACCAAGCCACCAGACCTCTGCCCGCCATCATGCACCCTCCCAGGAAGCCGGACGCATCGGGGGCGAGACCCGGCGTAGACCACTGATGGCAGCCAGGCCAAACAGCCCAAAAAATCCTACTGTAATCAACACTTCAACCCATCCGAAGGGAATGTGTCGCGGCGATACCGAAGGCACCACGAGCAGATAGAGATCGATCCAGACTCCGATCAACCCCAGCACACTGACTGTGCCCAGAACAGCCGGAGTGCGCTTGCTGCGCTGCCCCATCAGAACACAAAAGGGAATCACCCACATCAGTAGCAAGGTAGCCCAGCCCAGGGCACCCCAGGGCAGGAGCTGCACCCGTGGCACGACAAAAAAGGTTTCGGAGGGAATATCGCCATACCAGATCACGATGTACTGGGAAAACAACAGGTAAACCCAGAACACCGAAAAGGCGAAGACCATCTTGCCGATGTCGTGCATCACCCCGAGGTGGGCCTCACGCTCATCGGAGCCGAGTTGCCGCTGCGTGATGATGGTCAGCAGCGCTATCGTCACCAGCGCGCTCCAGTAGGCAGTGGCAAAAATCCAGGCGCCGAACAGGGTGCTGTGCCAGCGTGGCGCCATCGACATGATCAGGTCGAAAGCCAGCATTGTGTAGACGACCGCGTACGCTCCGGCCAGCACGAGTGCCAAGCGACGTACAGCCGACGGGGGATGTTCGATATTGGCGGAATTCTCGGCCCAAGCGCGCACCTCTTCGCGCCGGGAGACGCGCACAAAGACCAAGCTCAGCAGGCACATCAGCAGAATCCCCAACCCGTCACGAGTGAAAAAGAAGGGCACGTTGAGCCAAGCCGCCTTGTCGGGGAGCGGATGGTCAACCCACACCCATAAGGCATGGCGACCGCCATACAGAACCCAGAACAGGACGAAGGCTATCGGCAGATAGCCGGCAAAGGCTTCCGCCAAGCGGTACATCGCGGCCCCGCCCCAACGCGCGTGGGTCAGGTAAAAGGAGGCCGACACCACCACGCCGCCTTGGGCGATAAACATGAAGAAAAGGAAGTTGACTAAAAACGCCTCCCAAGCCCGCTCGGAGAGGCCGTGGGTAAGCGCGACGAAGAACGTCGCCACGCCGATCAGCACCGCGACTATCAGCGCGGTCTTGGCGCCCTGGTGGTTGCCGTTCATTTCGCAGCCACCTTCCCTTGCAATGAACGCACGTAAAGTACCACTTCCCAGCGCTCCTCAGGCGACATCGCGTCGCCGTACGAAGGCATGATGTAACTGCCGTTGCGGATGGTCGCGTAGATATAGCCGTCGGTGCGCTCAGTGGGTTCGCCCGCGGTCAAATCCGCCGCCGGCTCCTTGAGCAGATGGCGCACCGTACCGTCGCCGCGCCCGTCCTCGCCATGACAGGGGCTGCAATCGTTGATCCACAGCCGCTTGCCTGCCGCCAGCACGGCGGGGGTAGGAGTGAGCGGATTTTTAAGCACTTGTGCCGCAACATCCCGAGTCATGGGCGGCTCGCCGTTGACCGCCAAAGTCCCCGGCGGCTGATTGCGCGGGGCCTCGGCCATCGGCTGGATCGCGGCACCGCGGAACATATCGATACTCCAGGGAAAGGCGTGCACCGCAGGAGACGCCACCAACAGTCCCGCCGCGCCCAGGATTAGACCCGCCGCTGCGGCTTTACGCAACCGATTCACGTACAACCTCCTCGGCGCCGGCGTTGCGGAGCAGGGTTTCGACCTTGGACCGATCGTTCTCGGTGCACGACACGGCGATGCCAAAGCGATCGCCCGCAAAACTGGGCAAGAATCCTTCCGCCGATTCCAGACGGGGAAATCGCACCAAACCAAAAAATCCGGTCAAGCCGGACAGAGCGCCGCACAGAATCATCAGCTCGAAGGCAATGATCACAAATGGCGTCAGCGACACAATGGGTTTGCCCCCCACGTAATGGGGCCAGTAAAGCGACGTCCCGATCGTCAGGGCAAAACCGCTGAGCGCGCCGATAATGCCACCGCACAGGACAATCGCTCGCACCGGACTCTTGGTATGGCCCAGCGCGGCCAAAAGCCTAGCGCAGGGAATTGGAGAAAAGACCCGCGGCTTGCGATAGCCGGCGTGGGCCAGCGCGTGCACGGCTTCGATGCATTCTTCTTCGTCGGCGAAGGCGCCGATAACCATCACCTCGCTCATGCTGCCTCCGCTGAGTCTTCCCGCAAGGCCTGGCGCAACCACCCTATCCCTTCCTTCAGTTCGGTCATCGATACGATCGGCAGGAACTTGGCAAACAGGCTGAACAGCATCAGAAACCAGGCAAAACTGCCCACAGTGATGCTGAACTCGGTGATGCTGATCTGGTATGGGCCCCATTGCGAGGGCACGAAATTTGACGACAGCGAACCGGCAATAATCACGAAGCGCTCGAACCACATCCCGATATTGACAAAGATCGAAATCACCCACACTGCTGGCATGTTGCGCCGGATGCGGTCAGAAAACAGCGGCAGCGGCGCCAAGCAGTTGCAGAAAATCATGATCCAGAAGCCGTAATTCATGTACCGCACGTGAAAGGTCATCATCTCGAAAGGATCGTGGGTGTACCACACCATGAAGGACTCGCAGGCATAGGAGTAGCTCACGATGATCGAAGTGAACAGGACTATCTTGGCCAGATTGTCCATGTGCCACAGGGTCACGACCTCTTCTAAGTGCAGCCAGCGACGCATCGGAATGAGCAGGGTCAGGACCAGCGCGCAGCCCGAGAAAATAGCCCCGGCGACGAAATAGGGCGCGAAGATGGTGCTATGCCAACCCGGCAACTGCGCCATCGCGAAGTCCCACGACACCACGCTGTGAACCGAGAGCACCAGCGGCGTGGCCAGCCCGGCGAGCAGCAAGTACAGCATCGAGTAGTGGCGCCATTGCTCGTCGGTGCCCTGCCAACCCAGCGATACGACGGAGTATAAGACGCGCCGCCAGCCCTTGGAGGCTTCGCGCGCGTTGGCTACGTCAGGAATCAAGCCCATGAATAGGAATACGATGCTGACGGTCAGGTAGGTGCTGACCGCAAACGCGTCCCACACCAAGGGCGAGCGAAAATTGGGTTGTAGCGCGCGCTGATTGGGATAGGGCAGTAGCCAATATAGAAACCAAACCCGCCCCAGATGGATCATTGGGAAGAGTCCGGCGGTCATGACCGCAAAGGCGGTCATGGTTTCGGCGCAGCGGTACACCGCGGTCCGCCAGCGGCTGCGGAACAGGTAGAGGATGGCGGAAATCAGCGTTCCGGAATGAGCAATACCAACCCAGAAGACAAAGTTGGTGATGTACACCGCCCACATGGTGGGCTGACGCAACCCGGTTACGCCCAAACCCTCGTAAATCTGCCGGGTCCAGCACAGCGCCCCCCAGACGATCAATAAAAAGAGAAAGCCAATCCACAGCCAATACTTGAACCCCGGAGTTTCCAGGGTGCGCAGTACCGCCTGGTCGATTTCGCGGTAGCTCGGCTTTGTAACAGCCACCTCAGACTTCTCCTCTGGGCCGATAGACCTGGCGCAAATAGGTTATCGCCGGGCGGGTGTTGAGCGGCTCGAGCGCTCGATAAGTGCGTATCTGATTGTCCGCTCGCCGCTGCATCACCGCGTAATCTTCATGCTTGGTGTCGCCGAAAGTAATCGCACGCGCGGGGCAGGCCTGCGCGCAGGCTGGCACAATCTCGCCGTCGCGCAAATCTCGATCCTCTACCCTCGCCACAACTTCGGCGGCTCGAATCCGCTGCACGCAGAAAGTGCATTTCTCCATCACCCCGGCTCCCCGCACGGTCACGTCGGGATTGAGCTGGAGATTGAGGGGGCTAGGAAATTCCGGATTGAACCAGTTGAAACGGCGCACCTTGTAGGTACAGTTGTTTTCGCAATAACGGGTGCCCACGCAACGGTTGTAAACCTGCAAGTTGAGCCCTTCGTCGTTGTGCGAGGAGGCAAACACCGGACAAACCGGCTCGCAAGGCGCGTGATCGCACTGCTGGCAGAGCATCGGCATGGTGTACAGCGGCGGCGCGTCGTCAGTGTTGGGAATGTAGCGCTCGATCCGAATCCACGACATGATCCGGCTCTTGGCCACCTGCTCCTTGCCCACCACAGGTACGTTGTTTTCGGCGTAACAGGCCGCCACGCAGGCACTGCACCCGGTGCAAGCGTTGAGATCGATCGTCATCCCCCACTTGTGCACCGGATAATCGACGTCCGGGTAGGTTTCCCACGGCTGTGGCAACGGCTCCTCCCACGGCTTGGGCACGATGCCAGCCTGGAAGTCGGTGAATTTCATGGTCTCCACCAGCGGCCGGTCCATCATGTTGGGCGAATACAGGGCGCTGACCAGGCTGCGGCGCATGCCTGAGCGCGTCGCCTTGACCGCTACGCTCAAACGCCCCGCCGGCAACATTGGCCAGGGATTGGCGCCACGATTACTGGCATAGCGACCGTAATGGGTATGCCCCTGACCGATCGGCACCCCAAGCGCAGCCGGATCGACCCCTCGCGTCAAATGTGCTGGCTGTTCGATCGTCACCCCGTTGGCGGTCAACTGAAGCAGGTCGCCTTCGACCACGTCCAGCTTTTGTGCCGTGTCGGGATGGATTTCCACCCAGGAATCCCAGACCACCTGATTGACCGGCTCGGGAATCTCCTGCAACCAGGGCTTGTCCGCGCCACGCCCGTCGTACCAGAAGATATGTGGATAGGAAACCATCGTGAGCGCGCCGGCTTCGGGTGCCTCGGGCAGGCTAATTGGAGTCTGGAGCGCGCCTGGCTGCACGTTGACGGCGCTTACCGGGGTGGGATTGAATACCCCGCCATGGCGCAGCGAATTGTCCCAGAACTGCTCGAAATCACCGCTTACGGCCTGGCTTTTCTGTAACTGCGACCACTTGGCTCGCACCAGCGCCTGGGTGTCGGCGTAAGGCATCGGATTGCCGGCGGCGCGGGCCGAGTCACACAGAATCTGGCCTAGCGCACGGCTGTAAACCACCGGCGTCATGGTCGGTTGACGCAGCAGATTGACGCCCGCGCGCGGTTGCGCATCGCCCCAGTCTTCCAGCCAATGATGGATTGGCAACAACAGGTGCGCGAGCTGGGCGGTTTCGTCGGGTACGCCGCCCGCCCACACCACGGTAGAAACCTTGCCCAGCGCGTCGGCAAAATGGGCGGCGGCAGGTAGGGTGAATTGCGGATTGGAGTTGATAATCAGCGCTACGTCCACCGAGCCGGCGTTCATCGCGCGTAAGATTTCGGCCCGCCGCTCAGGCGAGGTGGTGGTTGCTGATGGTGCGCTCAGGGCTACGGTTTTGCCGATATTGCCGCTTGCGGCGTTGAGCAGCCAGACCGCAACGTGAGTAGCGCTGTCGTTGGTCCCAGCCATCGCGATCGCGCCGTCGGCACGGCCGAAATCCTGAGCCATGCGCTCAATCAGCTCGGCCTTTACCCCAGCCATTTGGGCCACTTTGGCGGTTTCATAGGGGGCGACGAATTGGCGCAGCGCGCTGGCATCGATGCCCGCCTCGCCTTGCACCAGGCCATGCTCGACCATCACCCGTAGCATCGCCAACGCCACCGCAGCCTCGTAGCCGGGTCGACACGAGAACCAATGGTCGGTGCGCGATGCGGTTAGACTCATGCGCGGTCCGACGTAGTAGGCAAGTCCGAAATTGGTTCCACCAGCGTCGTGACGGGGATGGCGGAAGGCGGCGTATTGGCGGGTTAACTCCACCGGTGAGCGCCAAGTTTCCAGAAAATCGGCGCCGAAAGAGACCAACACCCGCGCCCGGTCGATCGAATAGATCGGCGTGTATTCCTGCCCGAAGCAAAAACGCAGCGCGGCGCGGTCGGCCTCATAGTCGATGGCTTCATAGTTAAGCCGCAGTTTGGAATTGAAAACCCCCAGCCATTGCTGGATCAGCCCTTCATGAGCCGGACCCATGTCGGGAGCGATCACGGCGACCCGGTCGGCACCGGCGGCACGCGCCTTGGTCAGGGCCTCGTTGAGGGCGGCCATGGCACTATCCCAGCTGATGGTTTCCAACTGATGATGATGCGAGCGCTGCTTGGGATGGACCAAACGGTCGGGATTGTAAAGGTCCTGCAAAGCCGCCTGACCGCGGGCACACAGCGCGCCGGCGCCGATAGGATCGGCGGGATTGCCCTCCAGCTTAATCGTGCGCCCTTCGCGTATCCGTGCGACCACACCGCAACCCGCCCCGCATTCGTTGCAAGCCGTGGCGTAAAAGGTCGGCATCCCCGGAATTACGTCGTCCTGGGGAATGACGTAGGGAATCAGATGGCGGGCCGCGGGTTTGCACCCGGGTACCGCCGCCGCCGCGCTGGTGGCGGCAGCCAGTTTAAGAAAGGAGCGTCGTGAGACTTCGCCTGACATTCAGCCGTCCCCTAGTAGTGGCACGTCGAGCATTGAGTGCTGACGCCCCTGCTCTTGTGGCAGTCAATGCAAAAACCCATGTTTATCTCGATCGTGGGGGTAACCCGGTCCATCGTTTCAACCGGCCCATGGCAAGTCTGACAAGCCAACCCGGCATGGATATGGGGCATGTGCCAGAAGCGGACGAAATCGGGCAAGGTATAGACGCGATTCCAGCGAATCTCGAAGGGCGCTTGCTGCCGATCGATCCAGGGCTTGCGAACCGGCTGAAGCGCCGCTTGTTCGGCGACTCCGGCATGACAGCCCTCGCAACGCTGGACCGGCGGAACCCCGGAGTTCTCCGAGCGGCGCGCGTATTCGTGGCAATATTCGCAGGGGATTTTATTGACCCCCGCGTGGATACGATGACTGAACGGAATCGGCTGCACCACGTTGGGCAACGGCGCCCACGGCCGCTGCGAAAACAGCGCGACCCCTACTCCAGTTACCAGGACCAGGAGCGCCACTACCAGCGCGCCGATTTTCGCATTCATCGCGCCGCCGCCCCTACTTGCTCTGCTGGCCTTCGATCACCGGGGTGTTGGGACCACCTGTGCCGCCGCCGTTATCGAGTGCGGGCGACAACGAGCCCCCGCTACCCAGCCGCTGCTGCAGCTTGGCCAGCGACATCCGCCCGGCATCCGCCTCATTAAGCTGCTCGCCGTTGGGCTTCTCACCGTTGGCATCCAGGATATAGGCGATGATGTCCCAATATTCATCGGCGGTCAGGCTGGCAGGTTGATCCGCAGGCATCACCGCCGAGGCGAAGTCATAAATGTCGCTGACGGTGTGGAACTGAAAATGGCGCATCACCTGATAGGGCCGCGGATTGACGGTCAGCGCGCCGGGTCCGATTAGCTGGGGAGCAGTGAGGCCTTTATAGACGTCGCCCATTCCCTGGCCATCGGGACCATGGCAGCGCGCGCATTGCAGGCGGAAGGTCTCCTGACCCTTGTTGACCTGCTCTTGAGTGAAGGCGCGCGCTCCGCTTTGCAGGAGCAACACGCCGCCCAATGCCAGCGCCGCTAGCGTGAAAGCCTTGAACCCGGCGCGGGGCAGACCCCGACAAAATTCGACAAGCTTATACATTGGTTTTGAGCGCATAAGGTTTACTTTCGGGATTAAGACATTGGTCGGGCCCTGATGCAAGTTCTTGACGCGATTTTTTATGCGCCGCTGATGTCCCCAACCGTGACACCCGCAAGCCGCGATTAGCAGATACCAAGCCTTTTGTCACCCCTTGACTCTCAGGCTACCGCCCGGTCCAGCGAGCGGTACTGGATGGCCTCGCTGATATGCGTGGCCGCGATCGGCCCGCCGCCCTCCAGATCCGCGATAGTGCGGGCCACTTTCAAAATCCGAGCGTAGGCGCGCGCGCTCAGCCCCAATCGATTGATCGCCAACTCCAGCAGGCGCTCGCCCGCGCCATCGATGCGGCAGTATTGCTCCAACTCCGCCGCCCCCATCTGGGCATTGCAATACAACCGATGGCCGGCCAGGCGCTGGAGCTGCAACTGGCGCGCATCTCCCACGCGTTGGCGAATCGTCGCCGAGGACTCCGCGCGTTGCCGCTCGGCCAGCTCGCGGTACTTCACCCCGGGCACCTCAACGTGGATATCGATCCGATCCAACAACGGCCCCGAGATCCGCGAGCGGTAGCGCTGTACCATCATGGGTGTGCAAGCGCATTCATGCTGTGGATCGGTGAAAAAGCCGCACGGACAAGGATTCATCGCTGCTACTAGCATCACGTGGGCGGGAAAGGTCAAACTCCCCATCACGCGCGAGATCGTGATTCGCCCGTCCTCTAGCGGCTGACGCAGCACCTCCAGCACGTTTTTGCGAAACTCCGGTAACTCGTCCAAAAACAGCACGCCGTGATGGGCCAGACTGACTTCACCCGGCCGCGGCATCGGGCCGCCACCGATCAACCCGGCATCGGAAATCGTGTGATGGGGTGCACGAAAGGGGCGCGTAGTGACGAGCGCCTGGCCATCGAGCAGCCCCATCGCGCTATGCACCTTGGTGGTTTCGATCGCTTCCTCGAAGGTGAGGTCGGGTAGGATGGTGGGTAGCCGCTTGGCCAGCATCGTCTTACCCGACCCCGGCGGCCCAATCATCAGCGCGTTGTGGCCACCCGCCGCCGCCACTTCCAAGGCTCTTTTGGCTTGCTCCTGACCGCGCACCTCACTGAAATCCACCGGATAGTGGCCGGCGTTGCGCAACACCTCGCCCGGGTCGCCGCGCACCGCGGTCAGCGGCCGCAAGCCATGCAGAAATTCCACTACCTCGCCGAGGCTTTCCACCCCGTAAATGGTCGGCCCCTCGCCGATCACCGCGGCTTCCGCCGCGTTGTCACGCGGCAACAGGACCGCGCTGAAGCGTTCCCGCCGCGCCAGCAGGGCGCTTGAAAGCGCCCCCTTGATTGCTTTGATGCGACCGTCCAGCGCCAATTCACCCATGATCAGATATTCTTTCAAACGATCTCGTTTAATCTGATCGCTGGCCGCCATGATCCCCAGCGCCATCGGCAAGTCGAAGGCCGACCCCTCCTTGCGCGTGTCGGCAGGCGCCAGATTGACCGTTATCCGACGGTTGGGAAAATCGAATCCCGCATTCTTAATTGCTGCCTTGACCCGCTCCTGGGACTCGCGCACCGCACCTTCGGCTAACCCGACGGTGCGAAAACCGGGGAGACCACTGGCGATATCCGCTTCGACTTCAACCCGGTAAGCGTCAACTCCAGCAAGCGCGCTGGACATGATACTGGCAAGCAAGCGGCGGTGACCCCTCCCGTATTGGTATCGGACGAATTCGGCAGAGGTAAGATAGTTACAGACGGCTACATCTTGCAAATGCGAAATGCATCCCCATTTCTTGACGAAGCGCGCCAAGGGCGTGGTTTCCGCTGCCGCTCACGCTGCGCGTGCCGACAGTATATTTGCATTCCTCTGACACCAAATTGTTGCGCTGCGCTAAAGACCAGTTCCTGATAAAATTGAGCGGCGAGGCTCAGCCAATGATTGCGATTCGAAAAAGCCAGGAGCGGGGACTAACCAAAACCAGTTGGCTTAACAGCCGCCATACTTTTTCCTTCGCCGACTACCATGATCCGAAATTCATGGGGTTTCGCAGCTTGCGCGTGATCAACGAGGACCAAATTGGCCCTGGCGGCGGATTTCCCACCCATCATCATAGCGACATGGAGATTTTAACTTACTTGGTAAGTGGCGGCCTCGAGCACAAGGACAGCCTGGGTAATGGCTCGGTTATACGACCAGGGGAGATCCAACGCATGACCGCCGGCACCGGAATCGCCCACAGCGAGTTCAATCACTCGCGCGCCGAGCCGGCTCATCTGTTGCAAATCTGGCTGCTGCCCGCGCAAAGCGGCCTGACTCCCGGCTATGAACAGCGCAGCTTCAATCCGCTGCCGGGCGCGTTACTGCCTTTGGCCGGCCCAAACGCACCAGCCACGGGGGTAACGATCCATCAGGACGCAACCTTGGCGGTGGGCTTACTCCAACCAAACCAGACTCTCGAACTAGGTTTGAGAGCAGGCCGCTTTGGATGGTTACAGGTCGTGCGTGGCGCGCTGCGCTTGGGCGAGCTGCAGCTTAAGGCCGGCGACGGCGCGGCGTTGGATTCCCAAGAAACGGCGCTGCTTCGGGCCAGCGCTGCGACCGAGCTGCTCTGGTTCGATTTGGCCTGATCGCTGAGAGGCGTGGACGCTAACCGTGCATCGGATGGTTATAGCCAAAATGACTGCCCCACAAGTATATCAACAGCTCCCAGCCAAAGCCGGCCAGCACGGCTATCAGAATTGCGTCGTCGATCCAGATCACCACTTTGCGCGCATACCCCTCGGGGATAAGCCAAGCTACCAGCCGGCCGGCTAACCCAAAGACCAGGATGGCGAAGATACCGGCCGTGGCATGCCGGGATATTGCCTGAATGTTTTCCCAATGAATCCAGTTCTCCAACGTGCCCACGGTCACCTCAACCCCACAGTCACACCCACCAGCAAGGCTGCCCGCCGGAAATCATGCGATCGAATGCGAAGGGCCGACGCGCTGGCGATGCGATAACCATTGGTTCCAACCGAACAGGAAAATTACCAACACCACCAACGCGAAGTAAGGCCAGACCTGCGTGAAACTTGCGCCGGGCACCACTATCAAGGAAAAACTGCCCTCTAGCTTCCGCGCACCCGCTGCCACTTGCAGGTTAGCCGTCCAGCGGCCGGGCCGAGCCAAGGTGATACCGCCGGCATAGAGCAGCTTGTCCGCCGCCTCCCGATGAGTCAGCCTAACGCGCAAAGATTGTGAACGCGCGCCCTCGCTTAACACCAGTACAACTCGGGCGTCGAGAATGGGCTGGAGGTCACGTGCATCCTGGACCATGACGGTCAGATCGCTTATTCCAGGGGTCAGCGGCAATGCGGGACCAAATAGGCTTACGCGCAGCCCATCCTGTGCACGGCTGAAGTAAAGGGCGCCGCCGTCGGTCCATCCCGCGCTTGGACGCAGCAGGCCCAGCAGCAACGCAAGCGCCAGGGCTGCCCTAGCGCCGCCCGCCATCGCTTCTCAGGTCGAGGGTCGCGCCGGCCGAAGTACCCATGAGCATTCCCCGCATCTGCATCGGCGCCATCACGATCCAGGTTCCGGCAAGGTACAGTGCGAGGGCCAGCACTGCCCAAGGCATCATCCGCGTCAGGACGGCGCGCGCAGGTGCGCTTTGAGCCTCGGTTAGCCGCCAGATCAGATAAAGCGAGGTCAGCAAACCGAGATCGAGTAGGACAAGGTCCACGGCGTGAAGGGTGTGCAGACCGATCGCCGGCGCCATTCCCTGCCACTGCGGTGGTCCAAACCAGCCCGGCCCAAGCTTCAGTGCAAGATTGGCCAGGACCCGCTGCATCACCGGCCACCCGCTCGCCAGACCAGCGCCGAGATGGAAGCAAAAATGGGCCGTCCACATCGCCAACCCCAGCGGAATCAGCGCCAGCGCCATGCGGCGGCGCTGTACCGTGCTCTGACGCCTTCCCGCCAGGCGATAGGCCAGAGTAGGTACTACAACCATCCCAAGTGCTAATAGGAGCGCGCTAGCTGGTAAGAGCGAGTGGATACCGAAGACGCGATCGAGCTTGAGTTCAAGCCGGTTAATCGGCCCGACCATCGCGGCGGCATTGGCAAAAGCGCCGAAGGTTACCACCAAGGCCAGCGCAACGATATCGGGGCGCATCGACAACCGCCCAAGCGAGCTGCGAAAGGGGTCATTCAGCAGATTTTGGCCGGGTGGATGAAGCAGGATGCCGATGTTGTCGTGGGGGCAGGCGCGCACGCAGTCCAGGCAAAAAGTACAGTCCAGATTGCCCACTTTGCGCGGCAAGTAGAGCTCCAGCTCGCATCCGCGATGGCTTGGGTTACCGCGCAAACAATCGTGGGTGGCGCAAGTGGTGCAGCGCTGGGGCGCGCGCACCCGCACTTCCAGCGGCGAGGCCAGCGCTTGGGCGAATTGGAAGTTGCCGATCGGACAGAGGTATTTGCAAAAGCTGGCGCCGGAAAAGAGCAGGTCAACCGTAAAGGCGCTGACAAAGTAGGCGATTATCAATCCGGCGGTCGCACCCGGGCGGTTCCACAGTGAAAGTAATTCATAAGTGAAGAAAAAAACCACCAGCAGCCCAAGCGCGATCCACTTGGTCCGCAGCCGACGCGGCCAGCGCCAGCCTCGAGGGCGGACTCGGGCGGCTAATTCCCGCGGTAGGGTGAACGGGCAGGCGAAACAAAACAGATTGCCGGCCACCAGCAAACCGACCATTAGCAGCCCACGCCAGTAAGTCCAAGGCAGCACACCGGCCAGGTTCATCGGTGCCATCGCGGGGCCCCACCACCCGTCGGCGACCACCCCGACCGCCAACAGCAGCATCAGTCCTTGCACCGCTCGGCGCGGATAATTGGTTCGTAACAGCGCGCCCAGGACGGGAACTCGCAACAGGTCGAACGGTTCGGGACTCGCCCTTTCCATTGGCGATGGCCGGCGATAATGGGTCGCCGCCAGGGCGCGTGGCGAAAGCAGGTTGTATACCGCACCGACCGCGGGAAGCAAGAAAAAGAGGGAGGCCGGAACCCACATGATCGCGCCCGCGATCACCTGGTCCGACAGGGCCGATATCCCCCACAGCCGAGGGACCGAGTCGTAGTAGGGGTAGATGACGCGCCCGGACAAGGTCAGAATCGCCGCCAGCAGCGAGTTCTGGAATCCCGCCAGTAGTAGATAGGGAACCACGCTCCAGCGCGGCCATCGCGACTTGCTCGGCCAAGGTTGTACGACCGGCCACCAGAACAGCAAGCCGGCCGCAAAGAAACAGCCATGTTCTACGCCGTGCCAAGCCGGATAGCGGAGCGCAGCCTGATAAGCGAAAGGGAGATGCCAGCCCCAGTTGACCAGCAGCAGCACCAGCCAACAGGTAGCGGGATGGGTTAGCGCACGCCCGCAACGGCGCAACCCGGGAGACTTCAAAAACGGACCGAGGGCGTCGCGAGCCACGCCAGCCGGCAAGCCACGCATAAGCGGATTGATCGGCGCGCCCAGCACAATCAAGCCTGGAGCGGCGAACATGAGCAACAGATGCTGGAGCATGTGGTCAGCCAGTAGCAGATTGTCCAGAGCCGCTAACGGCGAGCCGATAGCGAGCAGAAGCAGTGTCAGCCCGGCCATGAAGCAACCCAGCCGCCAGGGCGGAAAATGCATTGGTAGCTGGCGCGAAAGGCGCCGCCAACCGCGCCAGTAAAGCATCCCCAGCGAGGCTAAAGACACCACGGCCGGCAGCGGAATTTGCCACGATGTCAATATCGCTTGGGTGATCGGGGACACAGCCGGTACTCGCGTCCTGAAACACTACACGACTGTACCGCCAATCGCATCGGGCACGCCGGCGTCGTGCCTCGCGAGAAATAAACAGGACCAATCACCTGTACAGCCGCCACCCGGCGTCGAAGTCGAAGCATGCCTCCCCAGGTTGGAAACCGAGATCGGCGCAGTCAGACCACAAATGAAAGAAGTAGCAGAAGAGGCGGCCGGCGTGGGCGCTTTACTGCTTGTAGCCGAAGCGGCGCAGCAAGCCGTGCCGCTGGGCGCGATCCGCCTCGCCTTCGACCCCCTTGGGTGCGCTGCCGTCGATAATGCCGAGCACGCCCCGACCCTCCCCTTCGCACGCAACTACTACCTGGAGCGAATTAGCGCTGGCGCAGAAGACTGTGCAAACTTCCGCCACCGCTTTCACAGCATTAAGTACGTTAACCGGAAAGGCCCGCGCCAGCATTACCACGAACAGGTGCCCGGCCCCGATGGCCTGGGCCGCCTCGACCGCGCAAGTTTCCAGTTGGGGGTCAGTCCCGGTATGCCGGACAAGGCAGGGGCCCGAGGCTTCGTTGAAGGCCACCCCGAACTTTATCTCTGGTACGGATTGCACCAGCGCTTCGTAAAGGTCTTCAACGGTCTTGATGAAATGGGCTTGCCCAATGATGCAATTGACATCGACGGGCTTGCCAATTGAGATAACCTTGAGTTCCATTATCGTTCTCCTGCGGGGAGCGAAGCCGATTGTAGGCCCTGCGAACATGGCGATGAAACTTCGCGCGAGTCTGACTAGGAGCCGCGATGGCTGAGCGTAGTACGCTACCGGCATGGTTTTACCGGCTCTCGGAGCGCGCCCAGCGATGCTATCTGCGCAGCGAAGCGATCGCGAGTTACGACTTTACTCCGGGTCCCGCCACGATTGAGCGTACCCGTGCGGCGGTTGTGGCCCTAAGCGGAGGTTCGCTGGGCACGATCAACGCTGCCTGCCAAGCGCTGGCTGATGAGATTTGCCGCGAATTGGGCGTGGGCTTGGTACGCGTGGAGATTCGCGGGGCGCGCCCGCGCGATAGCCGGCGCGAGTTGCACGGAATTTTTTATCCCAATGCGCGGCCGCCGCGGCTGATCGTCTGGATGCGTACGGCGCAGCGGCGCGAGGTGGTGCGACCCAAGACGTTTTTACGCACGCTGGCTCATGAATTGGGCCACTACCTAGACTATGCGCTGCTGAAGCTAGGCGATTCATTCCATACGCGCGGCTTTTTTCAACGCGAATCGTTCCTGGCTCGCCGCTTATTCGCGGCGCTGGAGAGCGAAGAAGGGCCGCGCGCCGGTTGATTGCCGGCGCGCGGCCCTTTTGGTCAGGTCAAGACAATCCTACTCGACCGGGTAGGAATTGTTGGGCGATAGCCCAAACACCCAAACGCAGCCCTTGGTGCAACTGAAGTTGCCCGGCGAGGTCGCGCCGTTGGGAAAGGTCAGCGATGCGCTGTTATCCCAGGTGTCGTTGTTGAGCGGACCCGGCATGATGACATGGCCGTTAACAGAGTCCGCAGTGACGCTGTGCGGCGGCGGGGTGTGTGCCATCAGGAAGTTGGCCACGACGGCGTTGGTGGCAGCGTTGGTCGCACCCAACTGTACCGCGCCGCCAGGCAGGCCGGACTCGTAGTAGACGTTGTTAAAATCGTCATACCACACCTCGTCAGCCTGCACTCCAGTCAATGGCACTGCCACGACTAACCCAGTGTCGGCGTTCATGACCTCCGCCAGATTGGTCGCGCTACCGGTGGTCGGAAAGGGCGAAGGAAAATTAGAATTCGGGGCGACCGAGTTCGCGCAACCGAGCAGCATGTTACGGTTGGCGGGGTTAATCGTGCTCAGACCGTTGGCGCTGCAACTCACGATCGTCGAGTAGGGGGCGGTCGGAGTGGTCGGTACGCTGACTGTGACCGACAGCGGGTTGACGGAATTGATCTTGATCTTTGCCACGGCGCCAATTGGGTTACCATTGGCGTCATTGCCAAGATCGCTATCGTAAGGAAGGTTAACGAAAAACGTGTCGGTTTTGGCATCCCACTGCGACTGCTCGATGCCGTTGGTGGCTTGGGGAAACACGATCTGTCCCAGCACTTTGCCGCTTCCGGCGTTAATGATGTTTACGTAGGGTCCGCAGTTCTGGCCCACCGCTGTGGCGCAGCCGGCTGGATTGGTCGTGGCGTTCACCAAGCCCGGAGACGGATGAGGCACCGCGATCAAGATCACATCATCGGTACTATCATACGATAGCTCATCGGCCCGCTCGATCTGAGCACCCGCCGACGGGCAGGCAACAGGGTTGAGGCTCGCATTGCTCGGGTCGCCGCTAATTGGGGTCAACCCTCCCACACCGCAGTTAAGCGCGATGGGGCCGCCAAAATTCGCGGTCGGCGGAGTCTTGGTCAGGTCGAACGCCCAGATCTGAGGCGAACCCGTACCGCAAGGCGTGGGCTTGGCGATATCACCCACCCACAATTCGTGGAACGAATTGTTGGGGCCGATTGCGGTTACCGCGCCGTTTGGTCCGTTGCAGTCATGATCCGTAGGCGAATTGTTACCACCGAAACCGCCCTGGTTTATGTACTGAACGAACGTGTTGTTCGCGGTATCAATCTGATCCACCGCGTTATTCCCGGCGTCGGTAAACCAGACATTCTGATTGCCCTCGAAATCGTCGAACCAACTGATGTCGAAGGAAGCCAAAATTGCCGGCTTGTTGTTAATTGCAGGCAATTGCACGGTCGCCAGCAAGCCAAAAGAGCTCGGCGTCGGCGGCGGCGTGCTCTTGGAACTGCTTCCGCAGGCGCCCACCACCAGCGCCAGGCTGAGCAACCCCAACATACGAACATTCACCCAATCGCGTCTCATTCTGCACCCTCCCGTTGTTCGAACCAGTTGATAAAGAAAGACGTTCCCCAAACCCGGAAGGGACTTCTAGCGCTTTCACAACAAATTTGCCAACCCAAAGAACACATTAGCCGCAACAAAAGGTTTCGCGCCCGGACAGTATTTTCGTTCATAATGCTCAACAGGTAGTCGATGCCAACGAGTGGACGGTGTCGGCGATGGCGTAAAAGAGCAATATTGATAGCTATAGCTAAAATAACTGGCAAGATAGTTTTGCCATGGCTTAGCGCCGACAGGTCACCGAAAACCTGGTCCGAAGGCAGTCAGCCGGCGCTGGAGGCAGCGCAGTGCGTAACCGATGGCTCCGTTCCTTATCTGCTCTCCTGACCATGAGGGGATAAGCGAGAGGGGATAGAGCAGTGTCCGCTAGAGATATGCCGCCAGACCGCGCCGCTTGAGTTCTTCGATCACCCGGCGCACCTCCTGGGTGCGTTCGCGATGGGCGATCAGTAGGGCGTCATCGGTATCGATCGCGATCAGGTCTTTTACCCCCAGCAGGACCATTAGGCGGCCGTTGGCGCGCGCCAGCACCTGAGTCGAGTCCAGCGCCAGAACTTGTCCCAGCAAGGCGTTGCCATCGCGACCGCGCTGGGTTTCCCACAACCCGTTCCAGCTCCCGACGTCATCCCAGCGAAAATTCGCCCGTACTCCAATCACGTGCGCACTCTTCTCCAAGAGCTCATAATCGAAGGAATCGAACTTAAGCCCGGCGTAGCTCCGCTCCCATCCTTGCTGCTGCTTGACCAACCGCTTGCACGCGGCCGCCAGCCGCGGCACCTGCACCGCCAACTCGGCGTCCAGGCTTTCCTGGCTCATCACGAAGATTCCGGCATTCCACAAGAATCGGCCTGAATAGACCATTTTGCGGGCGAGTGCCGCAGCCGGCTTCTCGACGAAGCGCTTGACGCGGTAGCCACCCGCAATCGGTACTCCGGCTTCCTGATAGCCATATCCCGTATCGGGTCGCGTGGGTGGCACGCCGATCACCACGATCGCTTGCCGGCGCGCAGCAATCGCGATCGCGCGCGCCAAGGTGGCGCGAAAACGGTTGGCGGGTTCAATGAAGTGATCAGCCGGCATCACCGCCACCACCCCCTCGCCCATACGCTGCTTGATCAAGGCACAGCCGTAGGCGATCGCTACCGCGGTGCCGCGCGGTTGCGGTTCAATCAGCAGGTTTTGCGCTGGAATCGCTCCCGCCAGCGCCGCCGCAAAGGGCTGCACCTGTTGTGCGGGAATCAGGACAAAAATCCGCTCCCGGGCGATCAGCGGCGGCAGGCGACCGATGGTATCGGCCAGCAAAGTGGTTTTGCCGTCCAGGCTGAACAGCGGTTTGGGACGCAGGCGGCGGCTGGCCGGCCAGAACCGAGTGCCCTGCCCGCCGGCGATTATCAGGGCGCTGGCGGACGCGGCTCTCCGCGCCCCATCCGCCTCGCTCACATCACCCCCTGCTGCTTGAGCTGCTGCTCGAAAAGGGTACGAATTCGTTCCAGTTCCACCTGATTCGGCGCCTCGAAGCGCAACACCAAGGCGGGCTGCGTATTGGAGGCCCGCACCAGCCCCCAGCCGCCATCGACCTTCACCCGCAAGCCATCAATATCGTTGACCTCGTAGCGCGGGCGGAAAAAGTCGGCCAGCTTGCGCACCACCTCAAATTTGCGCTCATCGGGACAATCCACCCGGATCTCAGGCGTGTTCGCCATCGCGGGCAAGTCGGCCAGCAGCTTGCCGATTCCGCATCCGGCACGATCGATTATCTCCAGCAAGCGAAACGAGGCGTAGATCGCGTCGTCAAAGCCGTAGTAACGATCGGCAAAGAACATGTGGCCGCTCATCTCGCCCGCTAGCGCCGCATGCTCCTCCTTGAGCTTGCTCTTGAGCAAGGAATGGCCGGTTTTCCACATTATTGGCCGCCCGCCGCGCCGGGCGATGTCGTCATATAGCCGCTGCGAGCATTTTACTTCGCCGATAATCGTCGCCCCGGGCTGCTGGGCCAAAATCGCCCGCTCAAAAAGAATCAGCAGCTCGTCGCCCCAGATAATACGGCCGTTCTCGTCCACCGCCCCAATTCGATCGGCATCGCCGTCGTAGGCAATCCCAACGTCGGTGTGGGACCCGCGCACCGCCTTAATCAGGTCCTGCATATTGTCTTCGACCGTGGGGTCGGGATGATGATGGGGGAAACGGCCGTCCATCTCGATATACAGATCAACCGTCGTGAACCCCAGTTCGCGCATCAGCGGTACTGCCACCACCCCGCCACATCCGTTGCCCCCGTCTACCGCCACGGTCAAGGGGCGCGAGAATTTAAACTGACTCCGGATGTAGTCGCGGTAGTCGGGCAAAACCGGGCGCGCGTGCAACCGTCCCCGCTGGCCTCCAGTAAGAAAATCGCGCCGCTGCATAATCCGGGCAACTTCTTGGATTTCCTCGCCAAAAATGGTCGAGCTGCCCACCCCTAACTTGAAGCCATTGTATTCGGCGGCGTTGTGGCTGCCGGTGATCATCACCCCGCCATCCATTTGCCAATGCACCATCGAAAAGTACAGCAGCGGGGTCGGCACCACGCCGATATCCACCGCGTCGATTCCGGCCGGCAACAATCCCTCCAGCAGTAGATCGCGCAGGCGGTCCGAAGATAACCTGCAATCGCGTCCTACCGTGATGGTCTTTTTACCGGCGCGATGCAAAAGCGTGGCATAAGCGCGCCCCAAATCGACCACAAAGCTATCGTCGAAGTCTTCCTCGACCACGCCTCGGATGTCATATTCCCTGAATACTTGTAGATTCATCTAGCCTCACACCGGCACTGTTGTGCTTCTAGTCTGAGAAACCTGGCATTCTGGCGCAAGCATCAAAGCAATGTTTCCAGCAGCTCAAAACTCAGCAGAGGGCAAAGTTGCCCTGATCACAGGTGCTGGACGCGGGATCGGGCGCGCGCTTGCACTGAGGCTGGGCGAAAGCGGTTTCAAGCTGGCGCTAGCCGCGCGCAGCGCCGAAGAGCTGGCTGAAACTCGCCGCTTAAGCGGCCTTGCGCCGGCCGACTCGCTGATCGTGTTGCTCGACTTGGCGCAAAATGACGCGGCCCAGGCGTTGCTTCAGACCACGGTGGAACGCTACGGGCGGATTGACGTGCTGGTCAACAACGCCGGCTGGGCCCCTGCACGCCAGCCGTTGGTCAAAACCAGTGAAAGCGATGTCGACCGGATACTGGCCGTCAATCTCCGCGCCCCCATCGCACTAGCGCGCCTGGCCGCGATTCAAATGATCGCTCAAGGAGCGGGGACAATCGTCAATATTGCTTCCGCAGCCGGCCGCCAACCACGCGGCGGTGAGGCGGTCTATGCGGCGGCCAAAGCTGGTCTCATCGCCTTCAGCCATGCCTGCTTCGAGGAATGGCGCAAGCATGGCGTGCGTGTGGCGGTGGTGCTCCCTGGTCTGGTCGATACCGCCCTGGTTCCACCCAACAAGCGACTCAACCGCTCGGCGATGCTGCGCCCCGACCAGGTCGCCACGGCGGTGGCGCAGATAATCGCTAGTCCGCCTGGGCTGTGGCCGCTGGAGGTTACCGTCCTACCCCAACACGATCCGTTGGCATGATCGACAAGTTGCGCGGACGCACGAAAAGTGCCAAGAGATCGAAACACGACATAAACCGGTTCGCCTTTGGGAGGCATCGCCATGGGTGAAATATTGGGCATCGGAACAACCCACTACCCGGGCTTGGTGGTGGCCGACGAATTCATACCGGCAAGCTTCCTGCGTATCATGAATGCACCCAACGTTGATCCGCGCTACCGTGACCGGGCCAACTGGCAGGCGGAGGGGCTGGCCGAACTGGGCGAGGATAATGGGCTTGCGACCTCTCGTCGTTATCGGGCTCGCATGTGGGAGAATTTTCGCCGGCTGCGCGCCGAGGTGGACGCCTTCAATCCCGACTTTATCGTGATTTTTGGCGACGACCAGTACGAAAATTTCAAAGAAGACATTATCCCGACCTTTTGCATCTTCGGCCTAGACGACGATCTTGAGGTGCGGCCATGGTCGCATGGGCAATGGTCCAAGGTTCCCAACGCCTGGGGCGAGCCCAAGGACTGGACCTTGCGCCTGCATGGCCATCGCAATGGCGCCCGCGCGCTGACCGCCGGATTGATCCGGCGCGGGGTTCCGATGCCGTATGCCTACAAGCTTCATGGCGACCTGGCCCACGCCTTTGTCAACACCGTGTTGTACCTGGATTGCGATCGCCGCGGCTTCCAGCATCCCATCGTACCCTTTCACGTTAATTGCTACGGCAGTGCCGTGCTGTCGGCGGGCGGTGCTTTCGATCACCTGTTCAAGGAGCCCCGCCAGGAAGCGATGCCTGATCCGCCGGGCCCCAGCCCCGCGATGTGCATGGAAGTGGGAGCCAAACTGGCGCAGGCCGCAGCCGAGAGTCCTTACCGAATCGTCCTGATGGCCTCCTCGAGCTGGTCGCATGCGTTTTTGTCGAGCGCCATGGGCTGGGTCATTCCAGACCACCAATCTGACCGCCAGATGCTGGATGCGCTGCGCCGCGCCGATTATGATTTCTGGCGCTCGCGTACCCAGGCTCAGGCCGAAGCGGCCGGACTGCATGAGATGCTTAATTGGTGGGTGCTGGTCGGAGCGATGGCCGAGTTGGGGCGCAAACCAATAATTCACGACTATATCGAAAGTCAGATTTTTCTTTCCGATAAGTGTTTCGCCTCCTTTCCAGCCAAATAGTCAATTCTGGCCGATCCGGAGCGCGGGTGGCAAAGCCTAGGCCGCGCTCCGCCCAGCGCCGGCGGGCGAGCACCCGCCCCCAGCGATACAGCCGTCACGGCCTGTTATTGACCGCAGCCGGAGCACTGGGCCTGCTGTTGAGCGCCGCCGCCGGTGCGATCGCGCTCAACAATGTGGCATTGCTGGCGCCGCCGGGCCTGCGCGCCCGCTTGAGCCGCTACCTGTGGCGCAACTGGGCCGCGACCAGCGTGCGAGGCGCGAGCTTGGCGGCGTGTGATCAGCTCGCGCCCCGCGCCAGTGGCCGGCGCGCGGCGCGAGCATCGTTAACACGCGCCCTTTCGCCCCTCACGCCCTCTGGCCCGCGCTTTCCAGAACTCGTTCAACGCGGCTTTCCGGGCCTTACCCCGGATCAACTCTTTGCGCTCAGCCGCCAGACCGTTCAAAATCTTGGCGGATGGCGTTTGGTGGGCGTTGATTCCGCTTCCCGCACGCTGCAATGTACCTATAGCTCACGCCTGCTGGGACTGGTTGACGACATCAAAATCGTAGTTTTGCCCGACAGCGAGATCGCCTTATGCTCGCGCTCGCGACATCTCTTGCCCGACTTCGGCGCCAACCTGGGTCATATCCAGGAGTTTTACGCGGCCCTGAGCCAACCCGTCGAGCAGGCCTATGTCAGCCAAGCTCAAATCCTCCAGCAACGCTTACGCGCCAGCGGGTGGCGCTGAAAATGGGAGTATCTTGTGCCGATTAGAGAGTCTGAAATCGACGCTCTGGCTCACGCCTTGATCGAGGGGTTGATTGCCCACGGGCAACTCGTTTTGAAAGCCCCAGTGCAAGATGTCATTGCCTGCGTGGTCGAACTTTTCTCCGACAACTTCGAGATCGAAGCCAAGCTGGACGAGGAGGCCGAGCGGATGGCCGAGACTCAGGCTCGCCAGCATCCGGGCGTCGACGCCACCCGGCTGCGCACGCTCATCAAGCAGCGCCTAGCCGAACAAAAGGGGTTTACCCTGTAGTCAAATGAAGCTGAGCGAAGCGCGGATGCTGTTTTTAGTTCGTGAAGCCCTTACCCGCTTGCGCGACGAAGGCTTGGCCGAGATTCCTAATTTCTCCCTGGCCCTGCGCCGGGGGCGTGAAATAGTGGGTCAATGGGCCGAGCGTGGCGACCAGCTTGATGCCGTGGTCCGGCGCAAAATCGCCTCCCTGCGCCGCGGCGTGGTCGAGGGCAGCAGCGAATGGCAAATTCTCTATCGCCGCTACCGTGAGGAAGAGCAACGCAAAAAAGGGCCGCGCTGACCGCGAGACTTTCTGCAAATGCCGTCATCTATAAATTGCTGAAGCTTCTCCCCCGACCAGTAGAGAGGTGGGGGTAGATGATGGCGAAGGATTTTTCTCAGGCTAGGCTGTCTATGCCCGGCGGCGGCTCTTAGGGCGGGCGTCTCGGCCCCTCCATGTCGCGCAAGCCTTTCGGCCAGGCGCCTCCGCCAGCCTTGATTACAAAGCAACACAAAAAGTGCAAAGCCGGGGAGCTTACACCCCCGGCTTTGCCAAACGAGGATAGCTCAGGCGTGCAGATCGGTATGAGGCTGGATCGTGGACGGCGTCGGTCCGGCGCGTAGCCCTTCGGCATGCAGCCGTCGAATGCGCTCGTACTCCTCGTTCTCTGCGCGATCGCGCACCGAAGGGATCAGCCCCACCGGCATCACCTCACTGCGATACGCCTCGTTGAAGGCCTCGGCGAACGACCCGTAAGCAGCGCCCAGCGAGCTTAAGATGGCGGCGGCGCCGCCTGCGATCCCCACCAAGCCATACGGGCCAAAGTGTGCGATTCCCAGCAACACCCACGACAGCCACAAAAACAGCAGGGTGCCGTTGAGGGTGGCCGATTCAGCGAAGGAAGCCACCCACAAATAGGCGATAATCACACCCGAGACCAACAATACCATGCCGATGGAAATCGAGGCGCTGGCGCGGATGGTGGCGCTGGAGGAGAGCATGCCGAAGGCCGCCAAGTTAGGGGCGTTAATCAGCCCGAACCAGGCATAAAGGACGCCAACGTAGGAAAAGAGGGTCGCGCCCATCGTATTGCCATAAGCAAAGCTCCACATTCCAGCCAACAACTCACCGACGCCGCCGATAAGGACGGCCTCGCCGAAATATGGCATCCAGCCCGTCGGCGATTGAAACAGAACGGCAAAACCCAACAAGAAAGTAGTGATTCCAAGACAGGCCAGCCCCAATGGAAACGGGTTGGCGATTCCTTTATCTTTGCCCGGCGTCAGCATAAAGGCTCCTCCATCAGTGCAATGGTTAAGGGCCGACTTGGTCCCGCGCGCGGCGCGCTTGGAAAGGACAGACGGAAGGTTAAGTGCAACCGGCCGGGCTAAACCGGCACGATCTTTGTCTCTATAGACAAAATTTTATGCCCCTGATTTCCCCCGCGAAACTTTTTATCCGCGACCCGCACCCCGACTGCCATGCCGGGCAATTTACGTGGCGCCGAGACGGAGGAACAGCCGGCCTCAGCTTGAAGGTGCGCGTACTTCAAGAACTAATGCTCTAAACTGGGTACCCTTTGCGTCAAGAAGCGCGACGCGCTCGGCCTTCGGGGCCTGATTAAGGCTCGCACCAGAGGTGGCCGCCGCGCGCCAGCAGCTCATCCGCCGCCGGCGGTCCCCAACTTCCGGCCGGATAAACCGCCAGCCGCGGCGGGTTCTCCCCGCGCCAAGCGTCCAGAATGCTCTGGACGAAGCCCCACGAACGCTCCACCATGTCCGCGCGCACGAACAAGGTCTGATCCCCCAACATCACTTCATACAGTAGCATCTCGTAAGCCTCGGGCGAGGTGGCACCGAAGACGCCGGCGTAATGGAGGTCCATCCGCACAGGCTGGATGGTCAAGCCCAAGCCCGGATGCTTGGCCGACACCGTCAGAGAAAAACCCTCATCGGGTTGAATCCGCAGCATCAAAATATTGGCCGGCAAATCGGCGTGCTCGGCGAACAAAATCCGCGGCAAGGGCCGGAAGTGGATTGCGATGGAGCTGGTGCGTTTTGCCAGCCGTTTGCCGGTGCGCAGGTAGAAAGGTACTCCCGACCACCGCCAGTTGTTGATAGACAGTTTGAGCGCCACGAAGGTTTCACTTTGCGAGCCGGCGCTCACCCCGGCCTCTTCCAGATACCCCGGGACCGTCTGGCCCTCGATTTGTCCACTGGTATAGCGCCCCCGCACTACCTGGTTGGCGACCTCGGCGGGCGTAAGCGGCCCCAGTGCGCGCAGCACGTTTAGCTTGGCCTCCTGAATAGCGTCGGCCTCCAGCGTGACCGGCGGCTCCATCGCAATTAGGGCCAGCAGTTGCAGTAAATGATTCTGGACCATATCGCGCAAGGCGCCGGCATGATCGTAATAATCCGCGCGCGTGCCCACCCCTTCGTGTTCCGCCACCGTGATCTGCACGTTATCGACGTGATGGTTGTTCCAAACCTGCTCGAAGATGCTGTTGGCAAAGCGCAGCACCATGAAATTGCGGACGGTTTCCTTACCCAGGTAATGGTCAATTCGAAAAATTTGACTTTCCGCTAAGTAGCGATGCAGGCCCTGGTTGATCGCCAATGCGCTGGCCAAGTCGTTGCCGATCGGTTTTTCCACCACCACTCGGGTAAAGCCCGCAACCTCGGGGGGATTGATCAATCCAACCTGATGGAGCCATTCCACCCATTTCTGAATCGAGCCGGGCGGAATAGCCAGATAGAAGATGCGATTAGGTGGCAGGTTGGCGGCAGCTTCAATTTGCTGCAGAGCGTCGCGCAAGTGGGCGAAGCCGGTGGCGCCCTCCGCTCCGGGCACATAATGCAGGCGAGCGGCAAAGCGCCGCCAGCATTCGTCATTAAAGCCGCTGCGGGAAAAGCGTTTGATCCCCTCGGCCGCGTGGGCACGAAATTGCTCCTGGCTGAGAGGACGACGCGCGGCACCTACAATTCGCGTGGTCTCGGCCAGCATCCCCTGTTGGCAGGCATCGAGATCGTAAAGCGCCGGCATCAGCTTGCGCATCGCCAAATCGCCGGAAGCACCGAAAATCACTATCGAGCATGGGGGCACCGCGGCGGCCCCGGCTAACCGTACAATTTGAGCCATCGCTAATTCACCTTAGCTCGCCGCCCGGGGCGCGAATTTTGGCTTATTCGATCAGGGCTGATCGCTCGACGCGTCGCCTTCCTGACTGTCCGTGGTCTGGTCACCCGCCTGGCCCAAATCGGTTTCATCACTGGTAAAGGTTATCAGCAGGCGCGAGGGTTCTTCGAGCGGAATGATCGCAAAGCGGGCCACATGGGTGGTATTGACCACCACCGTAGTGGAGGTACCGTCACTTTTAATGTCGGAATCGCGAAAGATCGAGCGGTCGAACACCATATGCTGGTCCAGCTTGGAATCGGGCTGGGTATTAAGCATCCGCACGGTCAGGGTGCTGAAATCGGGACCGCCCTCAAAATGCTTTTGGAACTTAACCGGACCGCTCAGATCGAAAATAATCGATATCGGCTTGGGCGAAGAGGCCAGCCGAATCCCGCGCAGCGTAACCGGCGGGCCGTTGTCGGCGACTGCCGGGGTCAGCGCCGCGCCACCAGCCACCGGCGCCGCTCCGGCGCTCATCCCGTCGCGTTCGTGATGACTAACGGTTATCAGGGGCGGTTCGTCCTGAGGGGGGCCGAAGCCGCTTTCCGCCAATACCAGCCTCAGTGGATCCTCTTCGGTATCGACCGGCTGGTTAAGTTGCTTTAGCTCCTTGTCGGCAAGCGCGGCATATTTGGTTTTGCCGTAATCCGCCTTGATCGCTGCGAAAGCCTGTGCCGCCGAATATTTCTTGCCTTCTTTCTTCAAGGTTTCGGCCAAATCGTACAATCCCTTGGGTGCCACCGGCGTCTCGGGATACATCTCCATCAGTTCGGCATAACGCGACTCGGCGGCGGGAAAATTGGCCTGCTTGGCGTAGTAGCTGCCAATCATGTACTCGTTGCCAGCCAGCACCTGCCGGCAGACCTCAATCCGCTGATGGGCCAACTCGGCGAACGCACTCTCCGGATAATGCGCTTCTAACAACCGGAACTGCTCCATCGCCGACTTGGTGTTGCTCTGGTCCTGGGCCGGTCCGTGCATCTGGTCGAAATACGACATCCCCAGATAATAGCTCGCCAGCGGCAGTTCCTTGTTCATGGGATGCATTCGGACAAAATCGCTCAAGGCACTGATCGCCTCGGGATAGTCATGCATCGTGTAGTAGGTCAGCCCGATCTTAAGTTCCGCCTGCTCGGCCAAGGGACTAAAGGGATACTGGTCGACTAGGCGCTGGTAGTTTTCGATCGCGCCTTTGTACACGCCGCGGTCGTAAAAATACTCGCCCTGCGAATAGTAATCGTGGACCGAGGGAACCTTTTTGTTGGCGCAAGCACCAGTCAGGAGCGCCAGGCAAAGTGATAGCGAAAGTAGCCGAACTTTCATTTGGAACCCCTAGCAGCCTATGAAATGAGGGGGGCGAAGGCAAGCTGAGCATCTCACCAGCTTGCTCACTTATGCGGCACAAAATTAGCCACCTTCCGCGCGTAGCAGGCGCGGAAAATGGGACGGCCGGCACGCTCGAACTTGCGCCCGAAAGTACCGCGCAGGTCGTCGGTTCCCGGCCTTTGGACAAGTTCGAAGCCCCCCTCCTCCATCAGCTTGCTAAGCACGCAGAAATAGGCCTGCACGTCGGTAGCTAGATAGACTATGCCGTCGGACTGCAGGCATCGGGCCAGACCGGCTACGAAGGCAGGAGAAAAAAGCCGGTGGCGCTGATGGCGATTTTTTGGCCAGGGATCGGGAAAATAAATGTGGAAGGCCGCGACGCTGGCTGCCGGCAGCATCAGGTTAACCACGCTGCGAGCGTCGGCGTGAAGCGCGCGTAAATTGGGAAGCCCAGCGTCGATTACCGCCCGCATCAACCAGTGGAAAGCCGAGCCGCCCAGTTCTAGAGCCAGAAAATTGTGAGCCGTATGGGCTCGGGCCCAAGCCACGATGAAGTCGCCTTTACCGGCGCCGATTTCGACTTCAAGCGGTGCCGGCCGGGAAAACCATCCTTCCGGATCAACGCGGAAGACGCCACCACGTGTCACCTCCTTGTCCAGCTCAGAAAGTGCCAAGGCAAAGGCAGGATCGCGAAACAAGCGCGCGGTGTTGCGAATTCGTGCCATCGAGGCTGACTGCGGGCGCTCAACCCTTTGCCAGGCGAAGTCCGGGGGGCGAGCGCAGCGGATATCAACGATGCATCACGCTAGCCGATCGCGCCGCCAGCCGCGAGAGGCGAGCCAGCCGAGGCTAGGTTATTTGAGGGGCGGGCGGGCTTTGCTAACCTGACGGGAAAATGAGCGCGCACGAAAAATTGGTCCGCATCCGAGAGGAGCTCAACGGGCAGTTTCAAGAGCGCGGCGAGTTGGTCGACGGTGCCCTGTGCGCCCTGCTAGCAGCCCAACACGTGTTGATCGTTGGACCGCCGGGAACCGCCAAATCGATGCTGGCCGAAGAGCTTTGCCAACGTATCGAAGGCGCTACTTACTTTCAGTGGCTGCTGACCAAATTCACCACCCCCGAGGAGCTGTTTGGCGCGGTCAGCCTGCGCGCCCTGGAGCATGACGACTACCGCCGGGTGACCAGCCACAAACTGCCTGAAGCCCATATCGCCTTTCTCGACGAGGTCTTCAAAGCCAACTCGGCCATTCTCAACGCCCTGCTGACAATCGCCAACGAGCGGTTTTTTCACAATGGCCGAGAGCGCATGGCGGTGCCTTTGATCACGCTGTTCGGCGCGTCGAACGAATTGCCCGAGGAGGACGACCTCACCGCGCTCTACGATCGGTTTCTGCTCCGTTTCGTGGTCGACTATATTGTCGAGGATTTTCGCTTCCTCAAGATGATCGAGGCTCAGGCTCCGGTGCAGCGCACCCGTATCCAATTCACTGAATTGGCCGAGCTGCGCCAAGCCACGGCTGCCATAGAGCTGCCGGCTGGGGTGATGCACACCGTAGCAGATTTGCGCCGCGAGCTGCGCGCCCAGCAAATAATCGCCTCCGATCGACGTTACCACCAAGCCCTGCAGGTGCTGCGCGCTCACGCCCTGTTGATGGGACGGGAGCAGGTCAGCGAGGAAGATCTGCCCTTTCTGCAGCATGTGCTGTGGAAGGATCCCGAGGAGCGCGGCAAGCTGCGCGACGTCATCCGCCAGCTCATCAAGGGCTACGAAGAGACCGCACGCGAGTTGCTGATTCAGAGCGAAGAGCTCCACGAATACGCCAATCGCGCTTGGGAAAGCCAGGAATTGCGCGACCGCGCGCGGTTCGAAGCCACCGCCAAAATCGCCAATATCCTGCTGCGCTTCGACAGCCTGATGCGCGAAGCAAGCAACAGTGGGCGACCCCTGGCCGCAGTCGAAACGATGCGCGCGCAGGTCAAGAAAATCCAGCAGACGATGCTTCAAGAGTTGTAAGCGCCGCCATGCCGGCCGAAGAAGTTTCTCCCGCCATCGTACTGCGCACCCGCGACTATGCCGAGTCCGATCGGATTGTCACCCTGCTTACCCGCGATTCCGGCAAGTTGGCCGGTATCGCCAAGGGCGCCAAGCAATCGCGACGCCGCTTCGAGCGTAAGCTGGAAGTCTTCTCCCATGTGATGGTCTATTATCGGCGCCGCCCGCAGGGGGAGCTGGTGTTCATCACCCGCGCCGAAGCCGCCGCCCTGCCCGCCTTCGATTTGACCGACGACCTGGGCAAAATCGGGCTGGGCAGCTATCTAGTCGAATTGACCGACGCGCTTAGCCGCGAACAGGGTGACAGCGCCGGCGCTTATGAAGTCCTGGCGGCCGCGATGCTAGCGCTGACCCGCCTGGGCCCCAGCCCGGCCTTGCGTCAGGCTTTCGAGTTGCAACTCCTGCGCTGGGCCGGCTATCAGCTTGAGTTTACCCGCTGCCGCCTATGCGCCGCCAAGCCCGGGCCTCAGGTCAAAAGCTTCGGCTTCATGGTGTCTCATGGCGGGATCGTATGCCAAGCCTGCCGGGTCGGCGCCGACAACGAGGCCATCAACCTGGATGCCGCCAGTGTCGCCGCGCTCAGCCGCCTGGGCTCGATGCCATTGGCTGAAGTCGGGCAAGCGCAGTGGGCCAGCCCACAGGCGCAAGCTGCCATCGGCCGCTTCATCTCTCCGCTGCTGGAACGCAAGTTGCGCTCGCTGAGCTTCCTTGAGCAGGTGCTGTAACCGACCTAGGGCATTGTCGCCAGAGTGGCGAAGAGGCCTAGAGGGGCTGTAGGCCGATGATTCGCCGTCGGTAGACCTTCTCTGGCCCCCTGCTGTGAAAGTGCCGCTGCTTCGGCTGGCAGCGGCGCAGCTCGAAAAGATACCACCCCTATTAAGTTCCTCTCTGATCCAGGAGAAAGAATTGCAACTGCGCTCGCATGACCATCATCGACCGCCGACCGTAACCGCTTCCCTCACGCCCGCAGTCGGCGCCCCTTGAACAGCCAATAAAGCCCCCCGAAGGATGGAAACAGAATTAGCGCCCCCACAACCAACGATACCAGCAAGTAGCGCAGGGTGCTTGCTACTGCACCCGAGTCAAACACGGTCAGATGCGCGACTACCAGATAAGGAAACTGAGCCAACCCCCACCCCCATATCACCAGAGCCACCTGCGCGATGGCACAGGCTCGAGCAAAATGAAAACGCCTTTGCCATAGCATCACGAAGGCTAAAAGTCCCAAAAGGATAGCCGCAATTTGCGGCGGCCAGGACCACCAATGTCGAATCAACCCGGTCCACAGCACGGGCGCGTCGCGCTTGGCGCTAAGGTAGCCGCCGGCGGCCCCGACTGCACCCACCGCGCCAGCAACAAGCGCACGCAAGCGAAAATCATTTTGCAACGCGAGGTCTCCCTCGGCTTCGACAGTGAGATAGACCGCCGAGAGGTAAGCCGCGAGTGCCAGGGCAAAAAAGCCGATCCACAATGGGAACAGTCCCAGCCAAGGCGTGAAGAAGTCGGCGGCGCGCTGGGGCTGTTGCGGCAAACGTCCCGAGGCGACCGCGCCCAGTACGATACCGAGTAAGGCCGGCACGATGGTGCTGGAAATCGCGAAAAGATGCGTAGCCAGTTTTGCCGCTCGTGCCGAAAGCACGCCCTGGGTACTAAAACTGAATGCGGTGCCGCGCAACACGATCCCCAGAAGCATTATCAATAGGGGGACATGTAGCAGTGTAGTGATATGTGCAAACGCCAGCGGAAACCCGGTCCACAAGCCAACGATAATAAGAACCAGCCAGACATGGTTGGCCTCCCAGATGGGTTCCAAAGCCTGTGTAATAAGCTTGCGCTGTGCGGTTTTGCGCGCACCCGTGGAGAGTAAGTCCCACACCCCGCCGCCAAAGTCAGCTCCTCCCGACAAAAAATACAGCGTGAGCGCGGTTAGCAGAGCGCCCGCCGTCATTCCGGGCAAGCTGAACATTGGAGCCAAACTAGTCATGCTAGCTCTGACGTCCGGCGAGGCGAATCAATCGTCATCATCCATAACTGTTGAATCACCACGGCCATCAGCAGCAGATAGACCAGAGTGATCGCAATGAAGGGTGCGATCAGTCCGGGCATCGGCGTGACCCCGCTGGAGGTGCGCATTATTCCGTAGATAATCCAGGGTTGACGCCCAAGCTCGGTTACGATCCAGCCCAATTCGACCGCAATCATTCCCAACGGCGCCGCGCAGATAAGCGCCAGCAAAAATCCCCGGCTGGTCGGTACTTGCCGCGTCCGCCAATAGCTGCAGACCCCCCAGAGGGTCAACGCCAGTAGCAGAAAGCCGATCCCGACCATCGCGTCAAAGCTCAGATGGAGCAGCGGCAGAAAAGGAGGCCAGTCCTGGCGCGCGAAGGCGTCGAGCCCGCTCACAGTAGCGTTTGGATCGCGCAACGCGATCAGGCTAAGCAGGAGCGGAATCCTTAGCCCGTAGACCGTCCGCCGTTGGGCGGTTTCGACGTAGCCGCCAATGGTCAGAGGCGCTCTTTTTTCAGTTTTGAACAATCCTTCCAGGGCGGCTAGCTTGGCGGGTTGATAACGAGCCACGATCTCGCCCGCCCGATCGCCGCTGATGGGTTGAGTAACCGCCGCCAACCCTCCCACTATCAGCGCAATAGCTAGGGCACGGCGATGGAAGACGCTGGTGGGCTCTTTAAGCAGTCCCAGCGCATGGATTCCCGCAACCAAGAAGCCAGTGGCGACATAAGCAGCGGAGGTCATGTGCAGGCCATGGGAGAGCGCCGCCGGATTGAGCATGGCAGCCATCGGATCGACGGTTGCCGGTTTGCCGTCAATAAGCGTGAATCCGGCCGGGGTGTTCATCCAGGCGTTAGCCGAGACTACGAACATACTGGAGAGGGCGCCACTAATCGCGACGATCACGCCGGCACCCAGATGCATCCCGCGCGACAACCGCTCCCAGCCGAACAGATAAATGCCCAAAAAAATCGCCTCAGTGAAAAAGGCGAAGCCTTCCAGGGCAAAGGGCCAGCCGAAGATGGCACCCGCCAAGGCCATGAAGCGGGGCCAAAGGAGACCTAGCTCAAACGACAGTACTGTGCCCGAAACCGCGCCAACGGTGAACAGAATGGCGGTCCCGCGCGCCCATCGCCGGGCCAGCACAAGGCTGGTTTGGTCGCCGCTCCGCGCGTAATGCGCTTCGGCCATGACCATCATCAGGGGCATTGCCACGCCGATGACCGCGAAAACAATGTGGAATCCTAGCGAGACCCCCATCTGACAACGAGCTGCAATCAGATTGGTCATAGACCGTGCCTTCGCAGCCAAATGCGTTCGGCGGGCTGCTATGCACTTCGACTATTTACTCAGCTTCCCCAGCGCTGAGCGGATCAGATCGCTGGCCAGCTTGTTGTCCAGGCGGGCGCCAAAGCGCTCGCGCAGGCTCTTCATGATCGATCCGATCTGATTATGTCCAGCATCAATCTCCGCGGCGATGGCGGCTCGTACCTGCTCGGCGTCCACCGCGGCTGGAATATAGCCGTCCAACACGCGCGCCTCGGCTTCGTACTGCTCGATCAGATCCTGGCGATTCCCCTGGCGGGCAAACCCAAGCGCTTCCTCGCGCCGCCCCCGCTCGCGTTTGAGCACCGCCATCACTTCAGCTTCGGTGGCCGGATGGCGCGTATCTTTCTCAGTGCGGGTAATCTCGGCCAAAACTCCACGAATGGTCATCACCCGGATATTATCGTGGGCTTTCATCGCCGCCTTCAGATCGTCCTGCAATCGCTCTTTCATGGCTTCAAAATACCCGGCCCACTCCGCCCGCGCTAATCATCACTGCCGCCAAAACCGCTCCAATGTTAATGGATGTTAGGCGGTCCATAGGCAATGTAGACCAGAAAATAGACGATCACGCCGGTGATTGAGACGTACATCCAGATAGGCCAAGTAAAGCGCGCGATCCGGCGATGAGCCTTGAAATTACCACGCAAAGCACGCGTCAAGGTGATAATCGCCAGCGGCGGGACGGCAAAGGCGAGCAGGATGTGAGAAATCAGGAGAATGAAGTAGGCCGGGCGGATAAGGCCCTGGCCGCTGAAGCGCACGTCGCCGACCTGGTAATGGTAAAGCAGATAGCAGACCAAAAAGACCACCGACACGACGAAGGCCAAGACCATGCATCGCCGATGGGCCGTGACCCGTCCCTGCCGGATAAAGTAGAAACCCGCGCCCAGGAAGATTGCCGCCACCAGGTTGAGGGTTGCGTTAGCCGTGGCCAGGTAAGGCACCCCAGCAAGCATCAGCTCGACTCTCCGATACTTGCCACTCAGCGGACCCTATCGGCGCCTTGAGGATTTGCTCCCGGCAAACTATCACTATTGGGATTAATGTTTTGCAGATTATGCGCGACCGCGCGCACCATCCAGGCTACCTCGCCGCTGCCGTGGCGGGCGTAGTCGCGGGTAGAGACGTCGGGCACCAGCACAGTGACCATCACCATGATGAGCAGCAGCGGGCTTAGCGCCACCACCAGCATCCCGCGCCGCTCGAAGCGCAAATGCATGAAATACATCGCCACCATCGCGACCTTGGCCCACGCCAAGCCGATCAGCAGCCCAACCATCAAGGCCTTGTCCAGGCGCGCGTAAACCACCAGCAACTCGAGTCCGGTCAGAACCGCCAGATAAAGCCAAATCGCCAGATAATTGGGCTCGATATATTCCACCGGCACGCGGCCGGGCTCAATCGCCTGCTCCATCAAAGGTCGCCTCGGCGCTAGATCAGATAAACGAAGGTAAAAATCAAAATCCACACCAGGTCAACAAAATGCCAGTACAGCCCCGCCACTTCCACGGTACGGGCCTGCGCCGCGCCCAACTTACCCAATAGCCCTCGTATCAGCAGAACACTCAGGAGCAGTACGCCGGCAATGACGTGGCATCCGTGAAAACCGGTCAGCAGAAAGAAGGTAGCGCTGAACAAACTGGTTTTGATCGACAAGCCGCGCGTGAAGATGAGATGATGCCATTCGCGCGCCTGCAGTCCCAAGAACAGCAACCCGCCCACGACCGTCAGGAACAAGAAGACGCGAAACGCCAGCTGTCGGTCTTGACGTATCGCCGCCAACGCCTGCACCATCGTCATACTGCTGCAAATCAGGACGAAGGTCATCAGGGCAGTGGCAGGAATGCCCAGGATCGTGGAAGGCAGAGGCCAGTTGAGGTTACCGATCCGCAGTGCCGCGTAAGCCGCGATCACGGTGCCGAAGGTGGTCGCGTCACCCACCAAAAAGATCCACATCCCCAGTTTGCCGCGGCTACCGGGCGTAAGCGGAGTTTCAACTGCATCTTCAAAACCGCCGTGCGCCTGGGGTTCTGGCGTGCCGACGGCCGTCGAGCTTTCACTCATTGGTTCCCTCTAGCGGCCAGCTAACGCACGCGGCCCGAAAAACGTCCGTCACGGCCGCGCTCCCGCGCCCTTGTGCATCCGCTCTTGGATACGCCGCCGGCCGTTACGATAGGCGCACCATCCCACCACCGCCGCGATGGCGCAGACGGCATAGGGTACCGCCATCATGAATAAGATGCTGGTATCGAAGGCGTGAGCGGCGTGGTCACCCGCCGGCAGTCCGCACACCGCGCAGGCCCAAGCCAGTTTGGGAACCACCACGCTCAGGAGCGCGACCAGGCCAACGGTCATTTGCCTGACCCAAGACCCCATTGTCCTGGTTGCAACCCACCCTCCCTGAGCAGGGATAGGACTAAGGGATGGGCATCTGCAAAAAGGGACAGGCGGATGATTGGTCGTGCTGACGCAGACCCTCGCCCGCGCGGCAACTTGCCAAGCAAATCCATGCCAGCCGCGATAAATCGTTTTTTGGCTAAAAAACACTGTGTCTACCCTATCGAGCCTAAAAATAGACCAGGCCGAATAACAGGGGCCAGACCGCGCAGACAAAATACCAGTAGATGGCGCACACCTCGACCGCGGCCCGTCGATCCTGCCCCGGCCGTGCAAGCACGACGGCCACGGTCACGCCTAACAACCACAGAACTGCGCATATAACGTGAAGAGCGTGCAATCCGATCAGAACGTAGAACGTCGCGCCGTAGTTGCCGCTATGTAGATGCAGGCCATGAGCCTCCAAGCGCGTCCATTCGCTGCCTTGAACCGACACAAACAGCGTGCCCAGCGCAGCGGTCAGCAACAACCAGGCGCGCAAATGGAATCGCCGGCCTTCGCGCGCCGCTTCAACCGCCAGCTTCATGGTCATGGCGCTGCCGAGCAGGACCATGGTGTTGGCCCAGGTCACAGCGATCGGCAAGCGCGGCAGCCCCGGCGGGGGCCAGAACGGTGCGCTCAGTTTGTAGATCAGGAAGGCACCGATAAATCCGCCGAACAACATCGCTTCGGCGCCAAGCAGGATAAGCACCGCCAAGCGGCCATTGCTGATAAGCGGTGCTGGAGTTTCAAAGTCTGAGACATGACGGACAGTGCGCAGGCGTCTCAGTGCGATTGCCCGTGCCATCACTTAATTCTAGTGGTGCAGCAGAATAGTCGCTGCTGCAACCAGACTAAGCAGTCCCATGGCAGCTACCAGCATGGCGGCCAGTCGTCGATTGCTAGCCGGCAAGTCGGGCCCGGCAAACCATCGCTTAAACGCTGAACGCAAAGTCCTCATATTTTATCCAACACCATTGCGATCAGGATCAGCGGCAAATAGACCAGCGAGGCGAACATCACATGGCGCGCTGCGCGCAAGCTGGGTTTGAGCGCTAAGCGCACCCCACAGCTCAACATCAGAACGCCCAGGGCGAAGGCGATTATGCCGTAGGCCAGGCCGGCAAAACCCATCAACGTAGGCAGCAGCGCCACGGCGAGCAAGGCCAGGCTGTTGCTGACGATCTGGCGTGCGGTCGAGCCGCCGTCAGGGTCCTCGGTGGGCAGCAGATGGATTCCGGCGCGGCTGTAATCCTCATGGTAGAGCTGAGCTATTGCCAGCGAATGGGGCAGTTGCCACAAAAACATGATCGCAAACAGCACCCAAGCCGGCGCCGCCAGGTTGCCATGAGCCGCTGCCCATCCCGCCACTGGCGGCAAGGCGCCTGGAATAGCGCCAACCACGCTGCAAATCGAAGAGACGCGCTTGAGCGGGGTGTAGATCAGCAGGTAAACCACGCTGATAGCGGCGGTCAGGGCTGCGGTTAGGGGATTGACCGCGAAATATAGATATCCGACACCAACCAAACCCACGATTACGCCAAACCACAACGCTTCAGCCGGACGCAATCTGCCTTCGGGTAGTGGACGAGTCCGCGTCCGCAGCATCCGAGCGTCGAGGTCGCGCTCCATGAATTGATTCAGCGCCAGCGTTCCGCCGGCGGCCAGCGCGGTGCCTGCCAGCAGGGCCATGATGAGCTGTGGTTGCCATACCCCATTGGCGCCTAGATAAAAGCCGCACAGCGTGGTCACCAGGACCATCGCGACCACGCGCGGCTTGGTCAATTCCCAATAGTCAGCCAGCCGGCCGTGGGCGCGCTGCAATTCAAAATTGAGAACCGCGCCTTCGGATCTCATGCGCTCACCGCCTGAGTCGCGGCCTGCGGCGCGAGGACTTCGATCAGCCGATACGCGCGTATAGTCAGGACCAGACAAGTAGCCAGCAGTGCCGCACCCACCGCGACGTGTGCCGTGGTGGGAACCACAGGGCGGTGTCCCAGCACGGTAATCGCCCCCAGGGTAATCTGAAGCGCCAGCAGGACCACCAACCCTAAGGCCGGCCGGCGCAATTGGGCTACTTCGCGATAGCCACGCAGGACCCAGACCACGCTCCACAGCACGAAGATCGAGACCACCACCGCTCCCACTCGATGGGCGAAATTGACCACCACGTCGGGCGAATTCAACGGGGGCACGAAATGGCCGAAGTTCAGAGGAAAGTCGGGAATCGCCAGCCCCGCTCCCATATGGCGCATCACCGCGCCAATCAGGATCTGGCAATAGACGATGGCGGTGGTCAAAGCCGCCAACGCGGGCAGCCGCGGCCAGTCCTCGCTGCATGGCACCGCGCTGTAGTGCTCCCAACGCGGATTGGTGATCAATGCCAACGCGACGGTCAGGCAAAAGAAGGCTTGCGCGCAGGCTGCATGGCTGACGGCCAGGGTCAGGGGCAGCAGCAGCAGCACGGTCAAGCCGCCCAGCACCGCCTGCACCACCACCAGCAACACCGCAATCAGCGCCAGCCTGCGGACATAGCGGCGCGGCTCGCGTCGCCACGCCCACAATGCCAATCCGAGCGTAAGCAGGGCCACCATGCCGGCGACCATCCGATGGCCATGTTCGAAGAGCACGCCCCCGCGCATCGGGGGAAAAAACCGGTGGAAGGAAAGCGGCCAATCTGGCACCGCCAGAGCCGATCCAGTCGAGGTCACCAGCCCGCCGATAAAGATCAGGCAGAGCGTAGCCGCTGCCAAGACTAGCGCGTAGCGATGGAGTCCCGCCGACAAGTTAGCGGGTTCCCTTTTCAAATCACCTTTACCCATGACGTTCGAGTCGCATTCTGTTTTTCTTCAGGGTGCACTGACGATTTTCCCCGGAGCTGCGTTTTGTGGCCAATAATCCAGGTCGTGCAGCGGCGAGCTATATTCGTAAGCTCCGCGATGCACCTCGGGCAGCGCGCCCGGCCAGTTCCCATGCATTAACGGTGGCGAGGGCGCGCTCCATTCCAGGGTGTTGGCCAGCCAGGGATTATCGCTCGCCCGCCTGCCCCATCGCGCACTCCAGATAAAGTTTATCAGCAGGATGAACTGCGCTGCGCCCAGCACGAAGGCGCTGATGGTTATAAATACATTAATTGGCTGCAGCGGTTTGAGAAAGTCGTACTGCAGCGGGTTGTAAATCCGACGCATCGCGCCGTTGATGCCCAAAATATGCATGGGAAAAAAGGTGCAGTTGAAGGCGATCAGGGTCAGCCAGAAATGGAGTTTGCCCAGCGGCTCGCTCAGCATGCGGCCGAACATCTTCGGAAACCAAAAGGTAAGTCCGGCGAAAATCGCGAACAGGCTGCCACCGAACAGCACGTAGTGGATGTGGGCGACGATGAAATACGTGCCGTGGATATACATGTCCACTGGCGAGGCCGCCATAAAGATTCCCGACAGACCGCCGATTACAAACATCCCGACAAAGGCCAACGCGTGCAACATCGGGGTGGTGAAACGCAAATCACCACGGTACAGCGTGCCCAGCCAGTTGAAGGTCTTCACCGCCGAGGGCACCGCGATCACCATGGTCGACAACATGAAGCCGGTGCCCAGGGCCGGATTCATGCCAGACTGAAACATGTGATGGCCCCACACCAGCCACGACAACAGGGCGATCGACATCATCGCATAGGCCATTGCGCGATAGCCAAAAATCGGCTTGCGCGAAAAAACTGCGATCACCTCCGAGGCGATCCCCATCGCGGGCAAGATCATGACATACACCTCGGGATGGCCGAAGAACCAAAACAGATGCTCCCACAACAGCGGCTCGCCACCGCCCTGAGGCAAAAAGAAATGGGTACCCGCCATCCGATCAAAGAGCAGTAAAGCGCAGGCAGTAGTCAGCACCGGCAGCGCCATCAGGACTAGAACCGAGGTGACTAGCAGCGCCCAAATCACCAACGGCAGGCGAAAGAAAGTCATCCCGCGGGTGCGCATGTTGACGATGGTGGTAATGTAATTGATTGCCCCCATCAGCGAGGACAGGCCCAGCACGATCAGGCTGATACACCACAGGTTCTGGCCCCAATCCACGCCGGTATAGCTGGCCTGGGCCGAGAGCGGAGCGTAAGCGGTCCAGCCGGTGGCTGCCGCGCCGCCGGGCACAAAAAAAGAGGACAGCAGGATAGCTCCGGCCAGCGCCCCGGTCCAAAACGACAACATGTTGAGGCGGGGAAAGGCCATGTCGCGCGCCCCCACCATCAGCGGTATAAGAAAATTGCCAAAGCAGCCCAACAAGATGGGCATCACCACAAAGAAAATCATGATGGTGGCGTGCATCGTGAAGATCGCGTTGTAGGTATTGGGAGGGATAGCGCCCTCGTACATCGTCGGCTCCGGCACCCAGCCCATCAGCGGAACCGCGGTTTCGGGCCAGGCCAGCTCCCAGCGCAACAGCATTGCCATCGCCCCGCCCAGCGCCATCATGAATAAGGCGACGAACAGAAACTGGCGGGCGATCATCTTGTGGTCGGTGGCGAAGATATAGGTGCGCCAAAAACCTGGCGCCCTAGCCTGTGCCACCTTACCTTGGATTGCTACCGCCATCGCGCCGCGCTCCCCACTAGCGATTGCCGGCGTAAAATTGTTTGAGCCAGCTCTGGTAATCAGCCAGCGTCTGAACGTACAGAGTTCCCTTCATCCCGGAATGGCCGAAGCCGCACAACTCGGCGCACGGAATTTCGTATTGACCCACGCGGGTCGCCTCGAACCAGACCTGGATCTGGCGGCCCGGCACCGCATCCTGCTTAAGCCGTAGCGCGGGAACAAAAAAACTGTGGATCACATCGTTCGAGGTGAGCGTAAACCGCACCACTTGCCCCACCGGAACGTGGAAATCGTTCTCACTTACCACGTCGTCCGCCGTGCCCAGGCGACCGTCGGGACCGGGATAGGTTATCTCCCAGTTGAACTGGCGCGCATTGACCTTGTAGAAGTCCTGGCCGGGTGGCCCACCTTCTTTGATTGCGGCCCAACTGGCGCGACTGAGCAGGGCCAGCCCGATCAGGATGGCCGCGGTCACCAGGGTCCACACCGCCTCTAGCCAGGGATTACCCTCGATATAGGCGGCCTTGCGCCCGGGCCGCGAGCGGTAGCGGAGCAGAAACACCAGCATGATCAAGGTGACCAGCACCCAGACCGCGGCAACGATCCAGAAAATCAGGGTAAAGAGAAAGTCGATTCTAGGCGCGTAAGTGGAAACCGCGCGTGGCAGCCACAGATGCTCAAACATGCCGGAACTCCGGCCGATGCTTACCACCAGGCGTTTTGCTCATGGAAGCGGACTGAACGGATGCTCTCAAAATGGTGCGCACCAGCCCCCGCGGCGTTCCCCTTGAGGGCTCGTCCAACTAATACTCGCAAGTGGCGAAATTTAACCAAGCTTAATCGTCACCAAACCAGTGTCAAGTATCGACCATCGCTGTCTACCAGTCCATGCCCCCGCCAGACGGCAAATTGAACTGCACTTGGTCCCATGCCATTTTCGGGCTAAACCAGAACTCTAATGGATGCCCGCACCGCGCCGACTTTAAGCCAGCTTTTTCATAGCCAGGCCGCCCACTATGGCCCGCGAGCCTTTCTTCGCGAGCGGACCGACGGCAAATGGATCGACCACTCCTGGAGCGAGATAGCGGCGGCCAGCCGGCGGCTGCAAACTGGGCTGGCCAGGATCGGGCTTGGGCGCGGGGATCGAATAGCGATTCTAGCCGACAACTGTCCCCAATGGGTGGTCGTCGATCAGGCGGCGCTCGGACTAGGCGCAGTTGTAGTGCCGCTTTACCCCACCAGTTCCAGCGAGGAGATCGGCCACATCGTGCGCGATTCGGGCAGCCGCGTGATCGCGGTGCGCGGCCCGGAGCATCTGCGCAAACTTAGCGCCATCTGCGCCACGATTCCCACCGTCGCCGCGCTGATCGCGATCCATCCTCAGGCCGCCCCAGCCAGCGGCAAGCCCACCATCCTAACCTTGCCACAGCTAAGCGAGGGGCCCGAAGCGCCGCCGCGGGAGGGCAGGCGCGACGAGTTGGCGACAATTATCTATACCTCCGGTACTACTGGCGCCTCCAAGGGCGTGATGCTCACGCACGGCAACCTGCTGAGCAATTGCGAGGCGGCGCTGGCCGCGCTGCAACTTAACGATCGCGACGAGACCCTATCCTTTCTGCCGATGGCTCACTCCTTCGAGCGCACCGCCGGCTATTACACCGTGATGGCGGGCGGGGGCACCATCGCCTATGCCGAGGGGCTGGGGCAAATCGCCGCCAATCTGCTGCAAATCAATCCAACCGTGGTTCTCACCGTGCCCCGCTTGCTGGAGGTAATCCACGATCGAATCGTGCGCACGCTGGACAAGGCTCCCGGCTGGCGCCGTGCGCTGTTCGCCCAAGCCTTGCGAATCGGCGCGCGCGCGGCGGCCTACCACTTTCGTGGCGCGCCCGTCCCACTTTATCAGCGCGTTCAGATGGCGCCGATGCGAGCGCTGGTCCTAAAGCGAATTCGTGCCCTGTTCGGCAATCGCTTGCGCTATCTGATTGCCGGCGGTGCGCCCTTATCCAAAGATATTTTCGAGTTCTTTTCGGCCGCCGAACTGCCCTTGGTCGAGGGTTACGGCTTGACCGAGGCCGCCCCGGTAGTCGCGGTGAATCTACTCGGCCAAACTCGTCCTGGCACAGTCGGCCGCCCGCTGGCGGGAATCGAGGTGCGCCTGGCCGGGGATGGCGAGTTGCTGATTCATGGCCCGAACGTGATGCAGGGCTATTTCAATCTGCCCGCGGACAGCCGCGAGGCGATCGACGAGCAGGGATGGCTGCATAGCGGCGACATCGCAACCATCGACGCCGACGGCTATATCGCGATTCGAGACCGCAAGAAGGAGATTATCGTTTTGTCGGGCGGCAAGAACGTCTCGCCCGCGGCCCTCGAAGCCAAGCTACTGGCCGACCCGAGCATCGCCCAGGCCTGCGTGGTGGGCGACCGGCGCAAACACCCCGCCGCGCTATTGGTCCCGCGGTTCGAGCGGCTGGAGGAGTTTGCCCGCCAGCAGGGGCTGGGTGACAGAAGCCATCAGGAGTTGCTGGAGGAGCCGTTGGTACGCGACTGGTATCATCAACGCATGCGCCAAATCAACCGCCAGTTGGGCGATTACGAGCGCTTGGGTAGCTTCATGCTGATAGCCACACCCTTCACCCAGGAAAGGGGCGAGCTTACTCCCACTCTGAAGCTGCGCCGCAAAGCGATCGTCGAGCATTATCGGCGAGAGATCGATCAAATGTACGAAGGCTGACTGGGTACCCGAGTCGCTGAGTTCGGGCGGCCCCCCGCACCTATTTGCCGGCCAGCACCTGCTTGATAGTGTCGAGCAAAGTGGCAGGTTCGAGCGGTTTGCCCACGTGGGCGGCGAATCCCGCCTTCAAGGCGCGCTGAATGTCCTTATCGCTGCTGTAAGCGGTAACGGCAATCATCGGCACTGGGCGCAGCTCGGGAATGGCCTTGCTCCAAGCCACGAATTCGTAACCATTTAGGCCGGCCAAACCGATGTTGCACAGGATACAGTCGGGATGCCAATTGCCAAGTGTGCTCCAGCCTTCGCTGGCATGCGAACTCATCCGCAAGTCGGCACCCGCCATTTGCAGTACGTACTCCAGTGCTTTGCGGGTCTCCTCGTCGTCGTCGAGCACCAGCAGTTTCTTGCCCTCCAGGCGGCGGGCGATCGGTGGCTTGTGGAGCTCCGCGGCCGGCTCCGCCGGCTTCAGCATTGGCGGTCCAATCAAGGGCAAGCTGACAACAAAATCTGCGCCCTTGCCCACTCCGGAGCTTTTCGCGTCAATCGTGCCAGCGTGGCTTTCGACCACGTGTTTGGAAATTACCAACCCCAGGCCCAAACCCGCCTGTCCTTGGAGCGAATCCGGTTCAAGCTGAGAAAAGGCCTGAAATAGCCGCTGATGCTCATCGGTGGTAAAGCCACGACCACTGTCGTGCACGATTACCTCCGCCCGATGCTCGCGCTGACGCGTCTCCAACTCGATTTGCCCACCCTCATCGGTATAGCGCAGCGCATTGTTGAGTAGATTGGTCAGTACCTGCTCCAGTCGCACCCGGTCACCCCTTATCCACAGCTCGACCGCAGCGGGCTTGAGCCGAAACTCGATCTTCTTACTTCGCGCCTGCTCCATAAACGTTTGCGCGCAGGCGGCCACGATCGTGCCCAGTTCCACCACCTCGAGATTAATTTGAAACTTACCCGCCACGATCCGCGAAACATCCAGCAGATCGTTGATCAACGCCGCTTGCGCATGCACTCCGCGATGAATCGCGGTCAGCCCTTCACCCAAGGTACGCTGATCTATCTGCTGACGTTCTAATGCGGCCAGAAGTGCGTCGGTCCAGATCGAGATCGAGTTGAGCGGCCCGCGCAGCTCATGGGAGAGTACAGCCAAAAACTGATCCTTTGCGCGGCTGGCAGCCTCGCTCTCCTGCAGCCTGCCTTTAAGCTCGGGATCCAGGCTCCGCGGCTCGTATGAATTGTCAATCTCGGCAACCATCTCCTCGTCGCCACACGCATAGCGCAACCAATGGCTGGCCACAATTCGCAATTCCCCAGCTTTGCCGATGTGAACCAGATCCCCCTGCCACGAACCAACCTTGCGAAACTCCGCTCGGATCTGTCCGAGCGGAGTTGGAAATATGGTCCGCAGGAGCTGATGACTCACTCTGCCCAGTGCCTCGGCTTTGGTGTAACCATAGAGATCTTGCGCGCCCGCGCTCCAATATACGATTCTGTCTTCCGAATTGCGCACGAAGACGTGTGCCGCGCTCATAATCCCTAATGCGTCCAACCGAGCGGTCACTTTCTCACGATCGAAATGGAATCGGTGATCGGACTGGGACGTTTGCTTACCCATTTTTTCCTGACCTGCGTAGAGACCAGCAGATTAAAAGTCTAGCGCACGGGGGAAATGCCTAGGACGCCGTATATACTGAATTAGTTAATTAAACGTAATTGTAAGTGAAAATGAGATAGTAATATCTCACGCTTCCAATGATAGTAGGCAGCAACTAAAGTTTATTCGAAGCAAGGTCTAAATAAGCGAATGCCACTCCGGGCATTTGTGTGTCAGTATTGCGTTTGTTGTCTCAAACGAGCTCGAAATTAACCCCAGCGTCTTGGTTGTGCGCTCTTTACCGCTTCCTTGGGGGCAGCAAGCAAGCGAAACGACTGGTGCTCGCGCGGCGTCATCGCGTTTTTTCGTGCCGTCGCGTTGCTATTGTTGTTTCGGGAATAGTGTCTTCGGCTCAGTCACTCGCGCCCGCCAACTCGATAACATAGCCGTCAGGATCCGCGACGTAGACATACGGATAACCCGGCGCATGCTCGCCTCGCCCTACAAATTTACCGCCCGCTTCGACCGCGGCAGCGGTCACTTCCTCCAGTGACCCTTGGTCGACCCGAAAGCCCAGATGCTGCAAGCCGGCGGCGCCGATCGGGAGGGTCTGATGCAAGGTGATCACCTGATGGGTGTGCGAGCTCAGGAAGAGCATCGTCCCCTCGCGGAAATCCTCGTGCAGGCCGAGCGCTTGGCGATAGAAGCGCGCGGAACGATCGAGGTCGGCCACATTGATGTGAAAATGGTTGAGAGATGCCTTGATCATAAGCTCCCCCTGCCAGGATCGCGGACAACCCTGGACAAAAACTGATGGTATCAGCTTCTCCACCTAATAAAAATGACTACTACACCAAGCAACCCGGTCAGCGAAACTTTAGCGAACACCTTCCCGTCTCGGGCCGGCATCTCGCTTGACCCCGGCGCTACCTGAGGGTCTGGAATTGTTGGTGCGAGAGGGGGGACTTGAACCCCCACGCCTTGCGGCACCGGATCCTAAGTCCGGCGCGTCTGCCATTCCGCCACTCTCGCGGATCGGAGAAAGAACCCGTCGTGCGCCCCTACCGACAGGGGTCTGACCCCTGCCGAGGATGATTGTGACATAACAACGAAACCCTCAAAAGGCTGGTCCGCGAACATTGAACGAACGCAGCGTCGGAGATCCCGCTATCAGGAAACGTCACCCTGTCAGCGCGGTCAAAGGACGCTGCACAACCCCTCAGCGGACGATGCCGCGCCGGCGCAAGTCGTCGATCGCTTGGGCGGAGTAGCCCAGCTCGGTCAGCAGCGCCTGCGTATCCTGACCTAAATCCGGCGCCGGGCGCAGCGGTTGCCGCTCACCCTCCAGTCGAATCGGCGAGGCGACCGCTCGAATTCGGCCGCGCCCTGGATGGTCGGATTCCACGATGCGCTCCTGCTCGCGCACGAAACCGCTCTCCAGCGCTTGGCGCACGTCTTTGACCGCCGCTGCCGGTACGCGCCCGGCAAAGCGCGCCAGCCACTCGGCGGTGGGTCGAGTCAGTAAGATCGCTTCCAGCTCGTCATTGAACTGCGCGCGATGCTGCAGGCGGGCGGCGAAATTGGCATAGCGCGGCTCCTCGATCCATTGCGGCCGGTCCACCAGCCGCGCCAGCTCGGCGAAGAACTTCTCCTTGTTGCACATAATGAAAATCCAGCCGTCGGCGCTGCGATAGAGCTGGCTTGGGACGAGTGAGGGATGACCCGAGCGAGGCTGGCGACCCGTGAGCGCGCCCGCATTAAGATACCAACTCGCCACATAGGAAAGCGTGTGCAGGGCGGTATCGAACAGGCTCACGTCCAGGTCACGCCCGCGCCCGCCGGCGCGCACCTCGATAATCGCCGCCAGCAGGGCCATCGCGGCTACCGTTCCCGCCATCAGATCAACCACCGACAAGCCTGCGCGGGTGGGCGGACTGTCAGGCTCTCCAGTCAGGCTCAGGAACCCGGTCTCCGCCTGCATCAAGTAGTCATAGCCCGGCCATGCGGCCCGCTCGCCCTTGCGCCCGTAAGCCGACAGATGGACGCAGACCAGTTTGGGATTGATCGCGCACAAGCTGGAATAGGTCAGTCCCAGCCGCTCCGCCACGTCGCCACGCAGGTTATCGAAGAGCGCATCGGCGCGCGCCGCCAGGGCGCGTAGAATGTCGCCGCCTTCGGGGGTGCGCAGATCGACCGCCAGACTACGCTTGTTGCGATTGAGGGCCTCGAAAAACAGGCTGTCGCCGTTGGCAAAGAAATGCGGCCCGACTGTCCGGCTGACATCGCCCCCCTCGGCCAGATTTTCCAGTTTGATTACCTCGACTCCCAAATCGGCCAAATGCTGGGTAGCGAACGGCCCAGCGCCGTACTGCTCCACCGCGATTACCCGAATACCCTGTAACGGCAACCCCATCGCCAACACACTCCAGTAGAGTTGCGTACAGTCTTGCGGTTGTCGGCGGCGAGAACAAGGCGACGGAGGCGAGTCAACTCGCGCTGGCGCCGAAACTTACCCAAATTGACCTTCCTTGGCTTCGAAAGTCGGAACAGGATGCGGTATCATTAAGTAGACCCACACCCTGGTTCTTCCCCAAGGAGTGGCAGCTTGAGCAATCCGACCTGGAAGGCGTGGGACATGTTGCGCTTGCTCCGCCATGGCGGGCCCGCTCTGTGTAACGTCGCGGTGACCAACGCCTGCAACGCCGCTTGCGCTTTTTGCAATTTTTCCCGAACCAAGACTAAATCCAAGGATTGGCGCTGGATCGACGCCGACCGCTTCCTCCCGGCGCTGGATATTCTGTACCAGCGCGACATTCGCTACTTAGCCTTCTTTGGCGGCGAGCCTTTGCTGCATCCCCGGCTGAGCGAAATGGTCGCGGCGGCAATCGGCAAAGGGATGGGAGCGCTAGTGATCACCAACGGCTGGTTGCTGCCCAGCCAGTTGAACAAGCTGGCCGCGGCCGGACTGAAGGTGATGTTCATTTCCATCGACGCACCCGCGATGGCGCGCCACGAGGCCAATCGCGGCCTCAAAGGGCTGGAGGAGCGGATCAGGGAAGGGATCGGCGCGATGAAAGCCTTGGGAATGAGCGCCTTCGCTTCGGTCACGATGAGCAAACTTATCGATGATTACCGCGCGCTGGTCCCGCTGCTGCGGGAACTGGGTTTCCGGGCGGTAACTTTCTCCTATCCGCAACAAACCCCTCACGGCTCGACTTCGCTCATCTGGTCGGAAGACTGCGAGCTGCTGGATTTCACTCCCGCGCAGCTTTCTCAGGCCTTCGACCAGGTTGATGGCCTGCGCGCCTATTTTCCGGTCACCAACCCCAGCGCCTCCATCGCCGACATGAAACGCCATCTGCGAGGCGAGCGCGAACGATTCACCTGTCACGGCGGTTATAAGAGCTTTTACATGGATTGGAACTACGATATCTGGCGCTGTGAGGCCTGGAACGAGCCGTTATGCTCGGTATGGGATTTTGCCAACACCCCGCTGGTGCGCGACGGCTGTACCGCCTGCATCGCCGATTGCTACCGCGATTCCAGCGTGATGCTGCAATTCGCAGTCGCCCTGGGCGACAGCCTCGACCATCTCACCCAAGGCCGTCCGCTGCAGGCACTCAAAGTCCTGGCCGCGCGACGCAACCTGACTTCGCTGGGAGCCGTGATCGCCAACAGCCGCCTGATGCCGCGCTTGGCCGCGCGAGGTTAGGCGCGCCCCTACAGTATCGCGGCAAGAACCTCCAAGTCATGCCAATTTCCAGCAAGCTGGCGCTAATCGCCAATCTCAAGCATCCCGGCGAGCGAATTTTCGGACGCTGTGTGCTGGAGCGAGTACTAATCCTGTGCGAGCGGGCCGGCTGCAACCGTTTCGTGATCGTCTTAAACGACTTGCCGCGCCCAGCCGTCAGCAGCGCGTTGGGAGCCTATCGTGGCGATTCACGGGTATCGATGGTACCCAACCCACGCGACGCGTTCGCCGATCTGGACGGCCATCGGAGCGGACTTTTGATCTCGGGCGACCTGGTTTTTTTCCCCTCGCACCTGCGCGCGCTCGAAACTCAGGCCGCCACAGCTCCGGATCAGCTTGCCGGAATTGCGAGCGCCAACTCACCGGCAACCAGCTTTATCGCGGCGGGAACACTCGAGCGCCTGAAAGAAGCCTTGGAGGCAAGCCGGAGCTTCACGAGCGCTGGCCTACTGCCTTTCACCCTGGAGCACGATGCTATCGATCGCGTCGAGGCTCAGCGCCGGCTGGCAATCGGCGTCAGAACGCAGAGCGCGGCCCGCGACTCTTTCTTGGCACGCGCACTCGATCGCAAGCTTTCCTGGCAGCTGAGTCTTCCCCTGGCTGGCACCCGGATTACGCCGAACCAGATTACGATCGTCAACTCGATGCTTGGCGTGGGCGCGGCCTGGCTATTCGCGCTGCCTCATTATTGGTACCGGCTGGCGGGCGCCTTGCTGTTTGTGGTGATTACCACTCTGGACGGAGTCGACGGAGAAGTCGCGCGGCTTAAGCTTTTAGAGAGCGAGTTCGGTGCCCAACTCGACATTATCAGCGACACCATTGTCAATTTCATCGTATTTATAGGGATATATATTGGCTGCTACCGAGTCGGCGGCAATTCCACCTACCTCCACCTGATCGCACTTTTGGCCGGAGGCTACGGTTTGTGCGCATTGGTATACTTTTGGGCGGTAGGGAGCGCCGGGGCGGCCAACGACCGCTGGGCACAGGTGATTGATCGCTGCACCTCGCGCGATTTCAGCTACCTACTGTTGGCTTTTGCCCTGCTCGACATCCTTCCGGCATTCGCCTGGGGAACAGCGCTTGGCAGCTACCTATTCGCGATCGGCCTAGCGCTGGCGGTCGTCCTCAAGCGGTCCGGCGGCGTGAAAAAGGCGCCGCAACTCGCGGCTGCGTTGTCTCCCCCAGGTCAGCGAGAGAGGGCTTAAAGCAAATAACCTCAGACCATACGGGTCAACTGCCCCAGGTTCTCCGCCACCGCCCCCAGCGAATGCGCTACGCTGCGGCGCGCGAGCAAGCCGGCGGCCTGCCCTACTCTGCCCTGGGCCAAAGCCCGGGCTGCGTCCGCGACCGCGATCCCCGCATGCATCAGAACGCTGGTGTCGCGATAGCAGGAAATCATGCAAGCGGTACATCGATCGCGCCGGTCGGAAATTTGCTCGAAGTCGAAGACCGAGCCCATCGGTTCCTTCCAGTCCTCGCATCGCCAGATGTTGAGATCCCAGTCCAGGTAGAAGTACTTGTGGCCACCCACGCAGGGAAAGCATTCGCGCTCGCCGCGGATGTGGCGCTCGATCTCGCTTAGCGCGGCGCTGGAATTAAGCACGCGGAAGTTGTGCTTGAGCGCCTTGATCGCGGCGAGCGCCGCTATTAGTTCGCCATCCTCGAACTTGAGCAGGTCCGAATTCTGGTCGTAGATCAGGGAGGATGAGCCCAAGGCCGCGCGCCGCGGATAGCAGAAGGTGACGGCGCTGAAGCCCATCGGCCCCAGCAATTGAGGCAGCTTATCGTATTGGACCAGGCGGCTCATAGTAACCGACGCGATGGGCGACAGGCCGCCTTCGCGCGCGATCTTGAGTCCCGCAATCAGGCGCTGGCCCAGTCCCGGCAGACCGCGATTTTTCTCATGCAGGGCCATCGAATGGCTGTCGATCGAGACCAGCAGCGAGTTGAGACCAGCGGCGATAAGGCCGGGCAGCTTTTGGGGCAGGTACCAGCCGTTGGTAATAATCGTGGGCCGCATCCCCGCCGCCCGGGCATCGGCTACCATCCGCTCAATCTCCCGATGCATCAGCGGTTCGCCGCCCTGAAAGTTGAGATAGCGAATTCCCCGCCGATACATGATGGGCAGGGCACGCGCCATGGCGTCGCGGTCGATCCAGCGGCGCTGCTCGACGCGGTGTTTGCTGCGCGCGAAGGAGCAGAAGTCGCAGGCGGCATTGCAAGCGTTAGTCACCGACACATCGCACGCGGCCGGCATCAGTTGCCAGCGGCCGCGTCCTCGCGCGCTTGCCTGGAGCCCGTTTGTCGCCATTGCGCCAGCTTCCCTCTCTTCAGTGCGCACTTCCGTGCCGATACTCCAACGTTACCACAATGACCGGAGCAGCGCGCGAAAGCTCGCTGCGACACTCTTGCCCTGCCTTAGGGGAGGATAGATAACAAGATTCAAGTTTTCATGAATAAAAAGCTCTCGGCCGCCCTCGACAAGGCTACGAATCAGGCCGGCGGCGAGCGTGCGCGCGCGCAGCGCCAGCCTTGGTTGCAAAACCTCCTTGCTCTGCTGCTTTATGCGACGGCGACCTGGGCGATTGTTGGACGAGCGCTGCTCAGCCGCGGATTTTCCTGGCGCCTGGGAGAATGCGCGCCTTGCGATCCTGATGTGTACCTGTGGGCTTTGGCCTGGTTTCCCCATGCCCTACGTCACGCCCTCGATCCTCTCTTCACACGCGCGGTTTACGCGCCCGGCGGTTACAATCTAGCTTGGTCGACCTGTATCCCGGGCGCCGCTCTGCTGATGGCGCCGGTGACGGCCGTCCTGGGGCCGTTGTTTTCCTACAATATCCTGACCCTGGCCGCACCAATGGCCGGTGCCTTCGCTACCTTTGTGCTCTGCCGTCTAGTGACCGACACATTCTGGCCCTCGGTGGCTGCCGGTTGGCTGTTCGGCTTCAGTCCCTTCGAACAGGTTCAACTCCCCAACCATCTCCATCTGGCGCTCGACTTCCTGCCGCCGCTGCTGCTCTACCTGGCGCTGAAGTACTGGATGGAACGGCTCCCGGCCTTCAAATTCATTGCCTGGACCGCAATCTTGCTGGTTGTGCAATTTTCCTTAAGCCCGGAAATTTTTGCCGACACCATCGTGTTTTCGGCAATCGCCTTCACGGTCGCCTATCGTATGGTTGAGCCGCGGGCCCGCGTCGCGCGGCTGATACGCATGTCGATTCTGGCCCTGACTTTGGCCACGCTAACGCTGATTCCCGCGCTCGCCGCCACGGCAAGCTCCGGCATAGGCCTATTGCCGGTGTTCAACCCCGCCCATTGCTCGGTTGATCTGAGCAATTTTTTTCTGCCCGGCGTCGGATGGCTGAGCAAGTGGCCCGCACTGGCTCGTCCGACGCAGCGGCTGGGATGCGAACCGGCCGGATTCATGGGATTGCTGCCGCTGATAGCCCTACTTTTTTTGGTGGGAACTGGCGCACATGGCCCCGCTCGCTTACTGGTAACCATGCTGGCGATAGTGTTAGCGGCCGCGCTGGGACCAGTGGTGCGTTTCCAAGGCCGCGCCTGGTTGCCCGGGGTGGGATTATTGTGGCTGCCGTTCCCGCTTATCAATAACGCCCTACCCGCCCGCTTTATGCTGTTTTCCTTTCTGCTGCTGGCGCTGATTTTGGCGCGATGGTTAGCGGAGCGGCGCTGGGAACTGGCGCGCTGGACGATTGCGGCGGTAGCCCTGGCCATGCTGCTCCCCGGGCCGCAATTCAGTGCAGTGATTAAGCCGTACATCCCGGGCTTCATCGCCAATGGTGACTATCGCCGTCTGCTGGCTCCAGGCGATACCGTGCTGATTTTACCGTGGGGGGAAGACGGGCAAGGAACGCTGTGGCAGGCGACTAGCGCCTTTTATTTTCGCCTGGCGGGAGGTTATTTGGGCGCGGTCACTCCAGCCGAGTACCAGCGTTGGCCGATTGTGCGTGCGCTGGATCGCGATGGTCCCTATATTCTGGATGACGGCGCTCAGTTGCGCGCCTTCCTGAGCGCCCATCGCGTCCGCGCAGTAGTCGTCAGCCAACCCGATTACCCACCGTTAGCAAAGCTGTGCGCGGCCCTGGGGGTGGCGGGACGCAGGCTTGACGGGGTTCTTTTTTTCGACCTCCGCAACGACCAGGGGTCGCCGGCCAAACCGGCGGACGCCGCCGCGATGGACCTGCGATATAATGGTGCGCGACTCGCCGCCCTGCTCGGCGCAGCGAACCGCTATCTTCGTTCAGGTCGACCGCTTGAGACTTTGTCGGCTAGCGCCGCGACCGAAGCAGGATTGCTATCCTACGACGACGTAGGTGATCCCGCCGCGCGCCAGATTCCCGATCTGCCGCTAGTTGGGAGGATTTTAGGATGGCCCGCGATTTCACGCTTGACCTATGCATTGGCGGGTCACGGGTGGCTGCGCAGCCGCCTAGCGGCTGAATTGAGACCCGGTGTTACGATGGCACTGACGACGGCGGGAGTATGGTTGGGACCATGGCCCGGCGGGCGGATAGCTGCGGGCGTGATTTGCGACCCGGCAACCGCACGTGTCCTGGCAGGTCGCTACGCCCATAGCGCCAAAAGCATCTTTTATCCCTACCCCGCCACCTATCGCGATCTGGGCGAAGCGGGGCGGCCGCACTTGCTGCTGCTGACTTTCACTCCGGAGACAGTCGGAGCGCTGGCAAATCAGCGTTCAGCGGCCGAGCGGCGAGTTGCCGAACTCCTGATGGAGCCGGATTTCCGCGGCTTTGGCCTCCTGCGCAGTGGAGTAACGACCCACCCGCACGCGGTACCAGGTCTGCCCCGCCATCTGAGTCTGCACGATAAAGGGCTGAAATCCCCGTGCGCGTAATTTGGCGGCCATCTGCTCGGCTCCCTGACGATCCATCACCGCATCGATTTGAACGCTATAAGGCTCGGGGTGGGCGGCCGGGGCCAGTTTGGGCTGAGTATTGAGGGCTACTTTCTTTCGCGCGGCCAACGCGGCGCGCTTGGTTGGCAAATGATCGTTGGTCCCGCCCGGCGCGGGTGCTACGTAGTCCACTGAAGGAGGTGGCAGCGCGCCACTCACGTCGGGTGCCACCGGAATGCGCTCGGGTGCGGGATTACTCAGCCGGCTGGAGCCCGCGCTTCGTTCGCGCAGGCTGGCCAGAGTCTTGTGCAGGTGATCCGAGGCAGGCGCTGGCGCGCCACCGCTATCGCCTACCGGCATCCCGGCCGGCGGCATCACCGCTGCGTCGGGCGACACCGGTGGGGCGTTGTCAGGCGCGGGAGCGCTGGCGCTGTCGGCCAGCGGCGCGCCAGCACCGGGAGCGCTAGATGCCGCGGTCGCCGCCCCTGAGAGGGCCGGCGCCGGCGGCAACGCCACGCTGCTGGCGGTCTGCTCGGCTGGCGGCTCCTGGGTGGCCAGTTCGTGGCCTGCCACCAGACCTAGGCCGAAAACGGCCCCAGACAAGCCCACTAGACCGATTAGGATAACGATTGTTCCGCCCGCACCGATTTCAAACCGCATCACCGACGCCCCATTATATTTGAGCCCAGGACTTCGCTGGCTGATTGATGTCCCCAGGCTTACATCCGCTCCGGCGCATTGACTCCCAAAAGCTTAAGTCCGCTTGCGATTCCCTCCTTGAGCAAACCCGCCAGGAACAGGCGAGCCTGACTAAGAGCCGCATCGTCGCTTATTATACGATTACTTGGCTTATTGTAGTAGCGATGAAATTCCCCCGCCAAATCCAGCAGAAAAAACGGGATTCGATGGGGTTCGAGTTGGGTTACGCTCTCAGCTACTACCTCGGGTAACTGCAGCAGATGGCGCGCCAACGCTAACTCCTCTTCCGACCAGCGGCTCAGTTCCAAGGCCTGTAAGTCGGCGGGCACAGCCAGTCCGACCTTGGCGGCCTCGCGAAAGACACTGGCCAATCGGGCGTGTGCATACTGGACATAGAAGACGGGATTTTCGGGCGCCTGGCGTTTGGCTAAATCGATGTCGAAATCGAGATGGGTATCGCTTTTGCGAAAAAGAAAGAAAAAGCGCGCCACATCGCTGCCAACTTCGTCGATTAGCTCGTCCAGCGTGACGAAGGTCGCCTTGCGCGTGGACATTTTAACTTTTTCGCCCCCCCGGGTCAGGGTCACGAATTGATAAATGATCGCCCGTATCCGCTCCACCCCATATCCCAGAGCGGCGACCGCCGCCATCACGCCCTGATACTCGGCGATATGGTCGGCTCCGAACACATCGACAATGAGATCGAATCCGCGCCGCAGCTTGTCGATATGATAGGCAATATCGGGAGTGCGATAGGTCGGCTCGCGCTCTGGGCCGGAGCGTACCAGGACGCGATCCTTGTCCAGTCCCAGCGGCTCGCCGCGCAACCACAGCGCACCCTCGTACTCGGCCACCAGATTGCGCGCGCGCAAAGCCTCGATCACCGCATCGACCTGACCGCCGCGGATTAAATCAAGCTCGTTGGTAAAGAGGTCGAACTTGATCGCCAACCGCTCACAGGTATGACGAATATCAGCGAAAATCGCGGCTTCGGCGGCCTCCTTGAAGGGCTCCGGCGCCGCTGTGTTGGCCAGAGCCGCGCCGTGGCGAGCGACTAGATCGCGCGCGATTTCACGAATATACTCGCCCTGGTAACCGTCCTCGGGCATCGCAGCCTCGTGCCCCAGTTCCTGCAGGTAGCGCGCCCGCACTGATTCCGCCAGCATCCTCATCTGACGGCCGCCGTTGTTGAAGTAGTACTCGCGCACGACTTCGAAGCCGGTGGCCTCATGGAGCGCCGCCAGGGTATCGCCCAGCACCGCGTTGCGACCGTGCCCCACGGTTAGCGGCCCGGTTGGGTTGGCGGAAAGAAACTCGACGTTAACTTTGCGCCCGCCACCGATTTGCGGGTACCAGAAGCGCGCGCCGGCGCGGGCCGCCTCGCGCATCCGCTCGTGCCAAAAGCTCGGGGCGAGGCGAAAATTGATAAACCCCGGCCCAGCTATCGTAACTTCACTCAGCTGCGGGTCGCGGGCCAGATAGCGGCAGATGGTGTCGGCAATCGCGCGCGGCGGTTTTGCTTCGGCCCGCGCCAGAATCAGGGCCAGATTGGTGGCGGCATCGCCATGCCTGGGATCGCGCGGGGCCTCGACGGTGAATTGCGGGGTAGGCGCGTGCAGCTCGCCCGCCTCACGAGCCCGGCGCATCGCCTCCTCAAGCAGCAGAGTTAATATTTCTTTCATTGCACGAGCGGCTTGGCAGCATCGTGCCAGATAGCCGCCCCGCTGTTAAGGACGTAGCCCTGTCCAGACCGTAATTGGTACAGTTCTACTTACGCGACCACTTGGGGTCGCGCGACAGCGTGGGGTATCCCGACCCCACCTGAATCAGGACGCCATGAGCCGAGCGCGGCGAGATAAAAGCCTCATGTGAATCGGGCCCCCATTGCCGTTCGCCGACAATTCGCACTCCACTGGCCTTAAGCGCGGCCAACGTCGCGGCAACCTCGGGTACCCGAAAAGTCACGTGATGGACTCCTTCGCCGCGCTGGTCGATGAAGTGCTGAACAAACGAGTCCTCGCCTACCGGCTCGATCAGCTCGATAATCGTGTCACCAAGCTCGAAATTGAGTACCCGAAAGCCTTCTTCCGCGCGTTTGCTCTCAAACAGGAAACGCGCACCCAAGGCCGTCTCGAAGAAGCTTCGTGCCTGTTCGGCGCTGCGCACCGCGATAGCAATATGGTCGAGATTAGTCAGCCCCGCAGTAGCTCGCCGTGGCCGCCGAGTCGGTTTATTGACGGCTTTGCCAGCACCGATCGAGCCGCCAGCCTTGGCCGGACGCGCTACCAGAGAAAGCTCTCCTTGGTACGATAAATCACCGGTTTAACTCACTAAGAAGGAACTATCCGACAAAACCTATGAGTTTGGAAGCTTACGCCACAGCGCCGTCAATCTGCGACATAGCCGTGCGGAAGTAAGATAAGCAAGGATTGCGCCTACAAATAGTTCGTGCCACGGCGAAGCATTTTGCACAAGATTCGATTTTTGCGAAATCGATCAGGCCATTCGTGTGACCAAGGCGCAGGATGCCGAAAAACTCGGCTCGAAGGAGGTCGAGACGGTGCTGAAAATGGCAGCCTACACAAAAGATGGCGGCTTTCCTTGATCCTTCCTCCCCGAGCAGCGGAGATAAGCGAGCCTCGGCAGGCTGCCAAGACTCTTCCTACGGCCTGCTTAAACCTGGCATACCAATTGCTCCTAACGTTAGACAGTCGCGGTTGCCAAGAACAGCGACATTAAGAAGTCAAATAGACAAAAATAGACAAGCGGAGGATTTTCAGCAATGAAGGCCATCAAAACCGTACTGACCGCAGCGGCGTCGGCGCTCGCACTCAGCGCGGTGGCAATTCCTACCTGGGCTAGCACGATGCCTACCCCGACCACTCAGAGCCAGGCCCGCCAGCTACTGGATCGCGTCACTCATGAGGTCGATCAAACCTCTTTCGGGTTTATCAATAATCCGCAACCTGAGCGTCAAGACCCCTATATGAGCGAATACAGCGCCGGGCTCAAGGCGTATCAAAGCGGCAATTACGATGCGGCTGTTAAGGCCCTAAATCAGGCCGAACAGGATATGAAGACCACGCGCGAATGGGCTGAGCGCAGGTAGTTTCCAACTAGGTTGGCGGCGATGGGCGGGCCCCAATGTAATTGGGGTCACGCCCGCTCCCGGCGGCTTGCTCCTCGCGCTGAGCGAAGTGGGCAAACAGCCAAAGGATTGCGGACGGCCTCCTTCAACCCTCTGTTCCAATAGTGCCTCGCCCGACGCGCTGGTATGCCTATGAAGCGTCTATTTTCATCCGTGTGTATATAGTTGGCATACGCAGATCTCCTCAAATCTAGCGTAGATAAAAGCGCGGCGGGATTATAGTTCGTCTCAATCGATATGGAGCCGCGCAGCCAGGCCGCTGAAGCGCTTGCGTTCTTCGTCGTTGCGCACCGCTTGGGCCAGGGCGGCGCGGGTCCCGACCAGCACGCAGATGCGTTCGGCGCGAGTGATCGCGGTGTAAATCAGGTTACGCCGCAGCATTAGGTGGTGGCCAGGATAAATCGGCATCACCACGGCCGGATACTGACTGCCCTGACTTTTGTGAACCGAGATCGCGTAGGCCAGGGACAATTCTTCCAGCTCGGCCACTTCGTAACGCTGGCGCCCCTCCTCGAAGCTCGCCTCCAGCCACCCGGCGCTAGGCTCGATCCGCGCCACGTGGCCGATCTCCCCATTGTAGATCTGCTTATCGTAGTTGTTACGCAATTGGATCACGCGGTCACCCTCGCGCAACTCGCGTTCGCCCACGCGCCAAGGCCGCCCCTGCTGGTTGAGCACCCGCTGGAGTTCAAGGTTGAGGGCCTGCACTCCCAGCGGGCCCCGATTCATCGGGGTAAGAACCTGAATCTCGGCCGCGCTGGAGAGGCCGAAATGGCCCACCAACCGCTGTGCCACCAACTGCTTGAGGGTGCTTAAAATCTCCTCTGGAGTGTTGCGCTCGAAGAAAAAAAAGTCGCCGTCCGCGCGATTACTCAAGTCGGGCGCCTCGCCGCGGTTGATGCGATGGGCATTGGTCACAATGAGACTCTGGCTGGCCTGGCGATAGACCTGATGGAGTTCCACTACCGGCGCCAACCCGGAACATAGGACGTCGTGCAATACACTGCCCGGCCCCACCGAGGGCAGTTGATGGCGGTCGCCCACCAGCAATAGCGTGCACCCCGGTGCCAGCGCGGCCAGAAGGCTGGAGAACAACTCCAGATCCATCATCGAGGCCTCGTCCACGACCAGGAAACTGGTGCGCAAGGGGTAGAGCGGGCCACGGATGAATTGCCCGCTGTCGGGCGAATATTCCAACAACCGGTGCAGAGTACGGGCTTCGCGGCCGGTCGCCTCGGCTAGGCGGCGGGCGGCGCGGCCGGTGGGTGCCGCCAACAGCGGACGCACGCCCAAGTGGTCGAGCGCCGCCAGCAGTGCGCGCAGCAGGGTGGTTTTGCCCGTCCCCGGACCTCCGGTAATCACTGCCAGCTTGCTGCGCAGCGCGCAGCGCAAGGCCGAGAGCTGTTCGGCCGAAAGCTTGATCGCCACCGCCTTGGCGGCGGCCGTCAACGCGCGTTCCACCGCCGCGGGTGCGATGGCTCGCCCCTGGCTCAGACGCCGCAGGCATTGGCTGACGTTGACTTCGGCTTCGTGCAGCCGGCGCAAATAGACCATCGGTTCCGCGCCTTCGGACTCCAACACCACTTCGCCAGTTTGAACTAGTTCGGCCACCGCCTGCGTGGCCAACTGCGGACTCATCTCCAAGGCGCGATGAAATTCATCTTCCAGGTAGGCCACCGGCATGCAAACGTGCCCGTCTTCGGCCATTCGCTCCAACAGATACATCGCGGCACCGCGCGCGCGTTGGATCGAATTGCGTGCGATTCCGACCTGCTCGGCGACCAGGTCGGCGGTGCGAAAGCCGATTCCCGTAACCGTGCGAGCCAGCAGATAAGGATCGTTGCGAATCACTTCCAGGGAGCGGCTGCCGTAGAGCTTGTGAATGCGGCGCGCGTGGTGAGCCGCGATACCGTGGCCGCGCAAAAAAACCATCAACTCGCGCAAGCCGGTGCGGTCCTGCCATACGTTTTGAATCTGGCGCACGGTAACCGGACCCAACCCCTTGACCTCGCGTAGGCGGTGGGGCGCGTGGTCGAGGATCTCGACCAGGCTGGGACCGAAATGGTTGGCGATTCGCTTGGCCAGCGCGGGCCCCACCCCCTTGATTTGGCCCGAAGCCAGGTAGCGCTCCAGCGCGGTCAGTTCGGCGGCCTTGAGAACCTCGCTGTCGGTGATCCGAAATTGGCGGCCGAAGCGCGGATGATCTTCATAAACCCCGCTCAGGCGCAGCATGCTCCCAACCAGCGGATCGGGCAGGAAGCCGACTACTACCACGCTTTGGTGCCGCTGCTCGGCATCCTCAATCCCAAGGCGCGCGACTACATAGCCGCTGTCGTCATTGACGAACAGGATCTGATCGAGCACGCCCTCCAGCGTTTCGCTCGCCGCCATCGGCGTAGCCATCACCATCTCGCCCTCAGGCCGAGCGCGCCTGCCGACCGCGCCGATGGGCAGCCCGAGTCATGCCGCCGAGGGCTGCTCCGACAAGCCGCGGGCCGCGCCTGCACCGTCGGCGACCCGGATCGGCAGCACCACCAGGCTGTAGCCCTGCAACTCCAACCAATGTTGGATTTCGTAGGCAGTCTGATTGTGCAAAAAGCGATTGAGAAAACCGTCATGCTCGGAGATAAGCTTGCCGGCGAAGAAGACGGCATGGGGAAACTCGTGGGCGACCTGCAGGCACAGGCGGCGCAGCTCCAGGATGGTATCGGTGCCCACCGACAAGCGCAATTCGGCATGAAAGCCAAGGTTGGAGGCGAAGCGGCAGTACTCCTCCAGATCGTCGCGTAGGGCCTTTTCCATCTCGGCCAAGCGCTCGTGACTACCCAACTGAGCCGAATCTACCTCCGCCACCGAAACGAAAACCAGGTTAAGAAACTGGCGACCAAACAAGCGTGGGAGGGCGACGATCGTCCCCAGTCCCAGACCGTTGAAACCGTTGACCAGGATTATCGCGGTGGGGGCCTTGGGGTCGTATTCACTGGCCGGTTGCTGGTCGGCTGCGAAGAGCTGAGGGACGATTTGCACTTCGAGCTGCCCCACCGCCTTGGCCACATTGGCGTAATGCTGGCGCACCACTAGGCATAAGGCCACCAGACTGCCGGTCATCACCACCGTAACCCAACCGCCCTCGTCGAACTTAAGCGTCAGCGTGATAAGCAGGATGCTGGCCGTGAACAAGCATCCGAGCCCGTTGATGCACAGCTTGCGCAGCCAGGCGCGCTCGGCGCGCCGGCTCTGCCACCAATGCACACTCATCCCTAGCTGGGAAAGCGTGAAGGTCACGAATACGTTGATTGCATACAGCACGACCAGCACGTCCACGCTGGCGCGCGTGGCGAGCAGGATAACCCCCGCCGTCAGCCCCATCGCGAGCACGCCGTCCTGGGTCACCAAGCGAGTGCTGAGATAGGAGAAGCGGCGCGGCAACCAGCGGTCATGGGCCATGTTGGCGAGCACACGGGGGCCGTCGATAAAGCCGGTCTGCGCCGCCACGAACAGCAGCGCCCCCTCGGTCAGCAACGCGAAGGTGATGAAGGCGCTACCCACCGGCAAGCCGCCCAGATGCCAACCACCTGCCAGCCGCTCAAACATCACTGCGTTGAGGGTCTTGCCGTGCTCGGGCTCGACGTTGACTAGCAGGTAGCCGATCAGGATGCCGCCGGCGATGAACGCTAGCGAGATCGCCATGTAGATCATCGTATGTTTGCCGGTGACGGTGCGCGGTTCACGTAGAATGGGCAGGCCGTTGCTAACCGCCTCGATCCCGGTGTAGGTGCCCCCGCCCAGGCTGTAGGCGCGCAGGAAGATAACCGCCAGCGCGACGAATCCCAGGCTGGCGATCCCACTGTGGACCTGCGCGACGGCGTCGCGCATCACCATCGGCAATTCCGCCCCCCGGGACACCAGAGCATAGGCGATGATGAAGACGTGAACCAAGACGAAGGCCAGGAAGATCGGCAGCAGCGTCATCACTGACTCTTTGATGCCGCGCAGGTTCATTCCCACCATCAGCACCACGATCAGCAGGCAGAAGAGCAGCTTCCAATGAAGGATGCTGGGCGGCAAGAAACTGAACACCGCGTCGGCGCCGCTGGCGATGGAAATCCCCACCGTCAGCACATAATCCACTACCAGCGCACAGCCCGAGACCAGGCCCAGGTGGCTACCCAACAATTTGCTGGCAACCAGGTAGCCGCCCCCGCCATTGGGGAATAAATCAATGGTCTGGGAATAAGAAGCCGAGATGACGAAGACCGTCAGCGCGGTCATCAACGCCATGAACACCGCCAGGTATTGATGATGCCCCAGGGCCAAAAAGGCCTCCTCGGGGCCGTAGCATGAAGAACTCAAGCCATCGGAGCCCAGCCCCACCCAAGCCAGGAACGCGATCAGGGACAAGCGATGGAAGACATTGGGGTCGTGCAGATCGCGCGGCGGACCAATCAGGAGGTTGGTCAGGGTGCGCTTGTTGTCTTTGGAACCTTCGCCAGATTGATTATTCAGGCTCATCGTTGATTCGAGGGTCAGCTACCGCATGGTAGGGACCGGCGCTACTCCCGCCGTTTAATGGCACGACCTCGAAACCCTCCTCTTAGACCCAGTTATTGCGCTGGCACCAGCCCGAGCTGGTAGCGCGCTCCGTCGATTACGCCTTGCATTACCGCCAGCACCATCATCGGTCCAGTCCCGCCAGGATTGGGAGCGAGCCATCCGGCCACGGCGCGGACCCCCGCGAAATCGATGTCGTTAGTAAAGCGGTCGTCGCCTGGACGGCGAAAGCCCGCGTCACATGGGCTCCAGCTTCGATCATTGATGCGATGATCAGGTGGGGCTGCTCGGGGCGCGCAGCAGTCCAAGAGACTATCATTTTGGCTCTGAGGCAAAGCTGGGCCAAAGCTGGAGCATGGCGATGGCGCCGACGACGCGTTTGCAGCCCCTGGGCATGCGCCCGCAGTTCGGACATCAAGTTTGCGCTGCATCTTCGACCATCCACCAAATTCTCACTCTATCGGGCCGTTAGCATACCATGCCGATGGCGCGCGCCAATTGTGCCGGATGCACGTGCCTCAAGCGGGGCGCGACCGATTCAGAACAGCCTGCGCCCGCAGGTAATCCTCCGCCGTGTTGAGATTGAAGAAGCTGGCAAGCTCCGGATCTAGCGCGCGAAGCTCGGATTCCCGGAGCCAGCGTGTCGCCAGCCGCTCCAGCAAGGCGCGCAGGCGGGTCTCCTTGGCGGCCAGCAACGCGTCGATTGCCGTCAGCGCATCGGAGCGGCGATAGGCCGCGCACAAGGGTTGCGGTCGTCCCTGCACCTGCGCTGCCACAGCCTGATCGGAGGGTTCGAGCAGCGCGCACAAGCCGGCCGCCAATTCGACCCGCAGGAAGGGCAGATCGCAGCCACAAGCGAATACCACCGAAGCCTGGGCAGCGCGCAGCCCCTGGCCAAGCGCCGAGAGCGGACCGGGATAAGGGCTCGGGTCGAAGACAACTGACACACCGGCAAGCCCTTTCAACCAAGGCTGCTCGAGCTGGGCTGCGGCCGCCACGACAATGATTTTGGCAAAGTTTCGTTTGAGTTCTCCTACCGTTTTACTGAGTAAGCTGTCGTTGCCCAGGCGCAAGCCGGCCTTGGGCGCGCCCAAGCGCGAGCCGCGTCCGCCGGCCAAAACTACCGCGGCTAATTCAGCTGCCATATCCGCACTCGCGGCCCGGGCCGAGTCATGCTGTCAATGTGAACGAGCGGAGCATAGAAAGCATCGTTGGGATCAAAGACGGGAGTGGGCGCACCCGCAACCAACGGGTTTTCGTCCAGGCGCAACATGGCGTGTCTGTTGAGCTCGACCAATTGCACTGGAGTGGGACCAGGAGAGTAATAAGCCAGCGGGGGGAAGCTGTCAGACATCACCCAGCGCGCTCCTTGCGCACGTGCGAACGCGAGGTTCACGAACGGCACGATTTGATAGCGCCCCCATTCAAGCGGCGGCTTGCCATATGGGGTGGTGGGAGCAGTGGCCGCTATGACGCTGCCGGGGGGAACGTGGGCGTCGATCCATTGATGTGCCAAAGAGCGGGTATCGCACCGCCCGAGTAGGCGATCGAGCTGTACGTCGCGGATCGCGGCGGGAGAAAGCAGGACGGCCAGCGCCAAGACAATGGCGGCCACGGCGCGGTGGGTGCCAACCCACATCTGCAGGCGCGCAAGCACGGCCGCGACGAACCCCCCGGCCAGAATCACCATCGCGGGCAGCGGGATCATGACGTAGCGATAAAAGACATAATGGCTTTGGGTCATACCCAGGAAAGTCAGCCAGATAAATGCCATCAACGCCCAGGTCCCTGGCCGGGGACGCAGCACCGCCCACGCCATCGCCAAGGCCAACAGCGCCAGCAGTGGCCAGCTCAACGAGTCGGGCATGGCATGCAGCCACAGCCATCCCCAACCATAGCCGGCTTGCGCATTGGGCACGCCGTACAGAATGTAGCCGCGCTGGTAATTGAAGTCGGCGACCGTGCGCGCCCAATCCAGAAAGAAATAGGGAGTGGAGCAAAAGAAGACCAGAAAACAGACCAGGCCCATAAAGTACAGCCGCGGGGAGATCAACCCGCCCAGCCAGGATTGGCCATGGGCGGCGCGAGCTTCGAAGTGCGCAACGATAAGCCCACCGACCAGCGCTCCGGCCGGATACTTGGTGGCGACCGCCAGCCCAGTCAGAGCGCCGGCCGCCACGTAGTCGGCGAGTTGGCCGCGGCGCGCCATCCGGAACACAAACCACAGCGCCAGAGTTAACCACAACACGGTCGCGCTATCAGTCGTCGCAAACTTGGATTCCCGCACCGCGAGCGTTGCAAACGCCAGGATCGCCGCCGCGCTCAGCCCCGCCGGAATACCGAAGCCGTAGGCCGCGGTTAAATAGATGACGGGGATGGTAGCCGTGCCCATCGCGGCCGAGACGCGGCGTGCTACCAGGTAGGCTAGAGCCTGAGCATCGGCGCCGTAGGCGGCACGAAAATCGTGCCGATGGCCGGTCAGGGCGCCATAGCCCCACAGCGCCGCATGTTGGACGTACATCTGAGCAGCGGGATAGAGGGCGAAATGTGGATTCCAATCGTTCTGGAAATCTAGCGCCCGCGAGATCATATATTCCTCATCGGGCCGATAATGGTCGGGCCAGCCAAAGCTAGTGGCCGTAAAGCGCAGCCATCCACCGACTAAAGTGAGCAGGGCAAGACCCATCATCAGCCCGAGCGTAGCGGGCCGTGCCCGCGCGTCTGGCGCGGGCATGAGCGGAGCGGGGCCGTTAATCACTGCCACGTCCAGAGGACTAGCCACCGGAGTCGCGCTTTCCACAGTCTTGGAGGGTAGCGAAACCAGCGCTGCGGCCCAAGGCAAGCGATAGGGGGCATAGTGGAAATTCAAGCCCAACCACTTACCTTAATCTGTGTCTAAGCAAGCCGGAAACTGCGTAGTCGGACCCCTCGAGGCTGTTGGTTGCCCTTTTCGCGCCTAGCCTGTAGAAAAAATCCGTGGCGTTCGGTCAGTTTATCCCAGTCCTACAGCTCAAAACAGGCAACCACCACAGCCGTGCCTCAGCGCGTCTTCCGCCTTTGATTCTGCTCACAGCGCTAACCCTCCTTTCAGCTCACACGGCGCTTGGCGCCAACACTGTGGTCAACGGTGACTTGTCGCGTGGCTCGGGTGGCGCCCCCGCGAACTGGAAACCTGATGGATGGATGGCGGGCGCGACAATTTTCAAATGGTTGCCGGGCAGCGACGGCCAATTGATAATTATCAACCAGCGACCCAACGACGCACGCTGGGTGCAACGCCTTCACTTGACCCCCGGCTGGTACCATTTCAGCGCCGATCTCCGCACCCGCCAGGTCGGCTCAAACAACACCGGGGCGACTCTTTCCCTGCTCCAGGATTGGGTCAGCTCGCAGGAACTGCACGGCACCAACGATTGGCAGCCGGTCGATTTTTATCTCAAGGTTGGCAAAGCGGGCGCAACCGTCGATCTGGCCTGTCGGCTGGGCGGTTACGGCAGCACCAATGATGGCGAGGTCGATTGCCGGCACATCAGTGCGCTCGCCGTCGCTCCCCCGCCGCCGACCACGCCACGGCTCTTCGACCTCGATGCGCTGCGAGCGGCCAACACGCCGCCACCGCAAAGCGGGAACACCAGCATGTTTCTGCTGGTGCTGGGCATCCCCATCCTGCTGTTCGTGATCGCCTACCGCGCGCGCGCGCTGAAATCGGGATCGAGCGGCCCGCCCGACCTAGGCGCACCCGGCGCGCCGGGTCAAGATAGCCCAAAGCCGAAACTGCCGGCGGCTGGCGATACCGACATGAAAGCGATGGGGGTTGAAGCTGGGCCAGCGCTGCAACCAATCCGAAAGGTTGAAGTGGCACTGTTTCTGTTGTGTATGCTGAGCTTCGCCTATTTCTACCAAGCCTCTGATCACAGCACCGCCTCGCGCATCGATCTCATCCGTGCCCTGACCGAGCGCGGCACGGTATGGATAGACTGGTACGCTGGCTTCAACACCGCCGATATCGTCCAACTGCGCTCGCACATCTACTCCAACAAGGCACCAGGCGGCGCCTTGACCGGGCTGGTCCCGTGGGTTTTGGTGACTGGCCCGATGCATCTACTGATGAAGCCGGGACCATGGTTTTGGGCCCTGGCAACCTATTTGACCACGCTCATGTCGGTCAGCCTGATAAGCGCTCTGCTCTGCCTGCTGGCTTATCGCTTCGCGCTTTTGCTTGGCGCCAGCCAGCAGCGCGCCGTGATGGTCGCGCTGACTTTGATGTTCGCCACGATTATGTTTCCCCATGCCACGGAATTCACCGCCGAGCCGATTGCCGCCTTCTGCGTGTTCGCAGCCTTCTATCTATTAGTACGCACTGAACCTGCGGACGGACTAGGTGCCCCGTTGGCGGCAGGGCTGTTGGCCGGCTGGTCGGTGCTATGCGACTATCCCACCGCCATCCTGGCCGCGGTGGTGGGCTTTTACGCCCTGTGGAAATTAGGCGATTGGCGCAGGATTGGAATATTTTCTGCGGCAGCCGGGGCGATGGCACTGCTGTTGGCGGCCTATGATTATGTGGCTTTCGCCAACCCCTTCTTCCTCAGCTACGAGGCCTACATGCTGCCGGGCAGCGATCGCTTCGCGGCGCAAAAAGTCGGCTTCGCAGGCGTGACTTATCCGCATTGGTCAATTCTTTGGAACGTGCTCTTCGGGGCGCAGCGCGGCCTGTTTTTCTGCAACCCGGTGATGCTGCTGACGATTCCGGCCCTGCTCTACTGCTGGCGCTTGCGGGCTTGGCGCGCCGAGTTTATCGCGATGCTGGTTATGATTACCGCCTTCGTCCTGTTCAACGGCTCCTACGGCGATTCCGTGGTGTACTGGGGCGGCGGCACCGCGACCGGACCGCGCCACATGATTTCCGCCCTGCCCTTCATGGCCCTGGTGCTGGTCGCTTTGCCGGCGGCGTTCGATTATCCTTGGACCGCACTGGCCTTGCTGTCGGTATTTTTTATGCTGATGGCAACTGCGATCGACCCACACCTGCCTTACGAATACGATAACCCACTGCGTTATTTTCTGTGGCCCGCTTATCTGCGAGGCGACCTGGCGTTCAACAAGGGTCCCTATTTCGGTGGCCCGCCTATCGTGGGCGATGCCGTCGCCTTCAACCTGGGCAAGCTGGCTGGTCTGCCCGGCGCGCTCCAGCTTTTTCCCCTTTTGGGCGTGTGGCTGGCGCTGGGCTGGTGGCTATGCCAAGACTTGCCGGCAAGCTCCATGTCCTCACCCTGGCCGATCCGTGTGGGATCGCTCGTCCTGATCGCAATCTTCATCCCACCCCTGTTCGGAGCTGTCTTCATGCGCCCCAACCTCAAGCAACCCTACGGATTGTTGGGGCGCTACTACGAAGGCTTGGAGCCCGGTCGGTTCCCGCCACACATCGTGCGAATCGACCATCAAATCGCTTTTGACAACGTAGTCACGCTGGGCTCCCTGCCCTATCCCTCCTGCGTTACCTGGAGTGGTTCGATTTTCGCTCCGGTGGCAGGTCGCTATCGCTTTCTGGTTACCGCCGACGATGCCGGCTGGCTCTCCATCGACGGCAATCCCGTGATTCGCGATCCCGGTGACGTGACCAAGTTGGCGGACGAAGGCGAGATTTTAATGAGTGCGGGCTGGCATTCGATTCTAGTCGGTCAACGCAACATCTGGGGCGGTGCCTCGATGCACCTTTATTGGCAACCGCCCGGCGGCAACGGCGAGAGCCTGGTTCCCAGTCATTATCTCCGTCCCAGCCAGGTGACATCATCACCTAGGCTGAGTCGGCTGGAGCCCCGGCGCGCCACTTGATCTCGCCTTTTGGGCGCGCTCCCGGCTATAGCCCCTCGTGGCGCTCGCCGTAGGTTGGCACGAAAATCTGATCGAGCGGCAGTGGCCGGTCGATCAATCCCTGCTCCACCAGATAATTGACCAGGGCTTCCAATGTTGGCCGATTGGCCTCAATTCCGTATGGCCACGGATCGGCACCAAAGAGCTGGTCAATTTCCTCCAGATCATCCGACAGCCATGGCAGCATATAGCGCGTCGCACCGGCATAGCGCATTTTGGAAAGCGCAATCTTTTTCGCATCACACATCGCTTCGTACAAGCTGGAAGCGACGAACCGATGCTGCTGGTAAAGCTCGCGCCGAATCACCACCAGATGCATGATCGGAAAGATTCCGGTGCGCTTGTAATACTGCTTTTCAACCTCGCGGTAGTTGGGGAACAGGCGCACGATGTCGGGATTGGTACGGATCGCGGCCGGCACGCTGGTACCGGCAATGGCGTCGATCTTGCCCTCGACCAGCAATTGGTTGAGCGATTTACCGCTGTCGTTGATCTCGATATGTACCGGGCGCAGCAGCGGCGGCGCAGAGGGCCTGCCGTGGGCGCCGGCGCTGTTGATCGCGCCTTGCACCCATTGGATACGTGACAGATCGACGCCGTATTCGTGCTGCAGCAGGCCGCGAATAAATACCGCCGCTGTCATCGTGTACAGTGGCACCCCCACCCGCTTACCCTCTAGATCCTTGGCGCTCTTGATGCCCGCCTTGCGATTGACGCAGATAAAACTGTGGCGAAAGACCCGCGAGGGAAACACCGGAATGGCGACCAATGGACAATCGCCACCGGCTAGGCGGCTGATGTACTCGGAGCTGGACATTTCGCAGGCGTCGAACTCCAGCCCGCCCCCCATTCGATCGAAGATGTCGCGCGGCGAATCGATTGCCAGGAAATTGAGATCGATACCCACCGGCCGGACCTCGCCCGTGTAAAGTGCCAGCATCCGGTCGTATAGCCCACAGGCAAAGCTTACTTTGAGTTGAGACATTGGTAACGCTCCTCTCAGGTGCATCGCGCCGGTCGGATCGGCTGTCCAATTTGGCCCACAATAATGGGGCACGCACGGAAAGCAAACTGGGCGACCCGCGGCCACCGCCACCAAAATGCCCCTGCGCTTTGCGCGGGGGCGCGGCGGCGGGTATCGTTAGCCGCCAGCGTGCCTGTTAAGCCCACAGGAGTAATGGCGCAGTATCTGGGAATCAAGGAGAAGGTTCCCGACGCCATCCTGTTCTTTCGCCTCGGCGATTTCTACGAGATGTTCTTCGAGGATGCCGAAATCGCCTCGCGCATCCTGGACATTCAGCTGACTGCGCGCTCGCGCGAGGGTGCGCCGCTGTGCGGTGTCCCCTACCACTCAGCACAACCCTATATCGCCAAGTTGCTCAAAGCCGGGCGCAAGGTGGCGATCTGTGAACAGACTCCAAGCTCCGGCACGCGGGGCCTGATGACGCGTCAGCTAGTGCGCATCATCACCCCCGGCACCGTCAATGACGAGTTGGTGCTCACCGCTGACGAAAAGAGCTATTTGTGCGCGGTGGCGACGGCGCAAGAGCGCCTCGCGCTGGTTGCCATCGATATCTCCACCGGCGAGTTCAGGATTACCGATTTCACCAACCCATCCAGCCTGCTTGAGGAATTAAAGCGGTTGGCAGCGCGCGAAATCGTACTAGCTCATAGTGTCGGAGCAACATTGGCCGACCAGCTAAGCGGCTTTCCTCTGAGCCGCCTTAAGCCCGAGCAACTTACCGCCCAGCACATTGACGAAGTGCTAGCGCGCCGGGTCGGCGCCCAGGAAATGGCATGCCTCGACCAAAGCCATTTGCGCCAAGCCGCGGCGGCGGCGCTGCTCTACCTGGAGCAGACTTTCGGCCAGGAACTCTCCCATCTGGGCGCGCCGCAGCGATACAGGGCCAGCGAACATCTGGAAATCGACGAAACCAGTCGCGCCCACCTGGAACTGATACGCTCCAGTGAGGGCAGCCGCGCCGGCTCGCTACTCGCGGTGCTGGACGAAACCCGAACCGCCGCAGGAGCGCGCGTGCTCGCTTCCTGGTTACTCTACCCGCTGCTTGATCTAGCCGCGATCACGCGGCGCCAGGACGCGGTCGAAGAGCTGTTCGAGGCTGACCTGGGCGCGGACGCGCTGACTGCGATGGGCTCGATCGGCGATCTGGAAAGGCTGGTGGGACGCATCGCCAGCTTGCGCGCGGGGCCGCGCGACTGCCTCAACCTGGCCCGGGCCTTGCGTGCCATGGCCGATCTCAAACAGGCCTGCGCCAATTTCACTTCGGATGAAATAATCAACTTGACGCAGGCACTCGACCCGATGCCCGAGCTGGCGGAAAAGATCGAAGCCGCAATAACCGACGCTCCGCCGCTCAACCTGCGCGAGGGCAACGTGATTAGGGCAAATTTCGACGCCCGGATCGACGAGTTGCGCGCGCTTAGCACCGACGCTCGCGGCGTTATCGCGGCAATGGAGGCGCGCGAGCGCGAGCGCAGCGGCATCCCTTCGCTGAAGGTCCGCTACAACCAGGTGTTTGGCTATTACCTGGAGGTGACCAAGGCACATCTGGAGCGCGTACCATCAGATTACGAGCGCAAGCAGACGCTGGTCGGCGCCGAACGCTTTACTACCCCAGAGCTGAAAGAGCTGGAAGGTAAGATCCTAAGCGCAGAATCGGAGCTGAAGGAGCTCGAAAGCGAGCAGTTCTTCAAACTGCTGCGAGAAATCGCGGGAGCGCGAGCGAGCCTTAAGCGTAGCGCTAGCGCGGTGGGCGAACTGGACGCCCTAGTATCGCTGGCCCAGGTGGCACGGAGGCGGGGCTATGTGCGGCCAGCGATGAACTCCGAAGCGGTGATCAGTATTCGCGACGGCCGCCATCCGGTGCTCGAAGCGGGGCTGCATCGGGGCGAATTTGTTCCCAACGACGTCGAACTCGATCCTGCCGAGCGCCAATTACTGCTCATTACAGGTCCCAACATGGCAGGCAAATCGACCTATCTGCGCCAGGTCGCGCTGATTGTCATCATGGCCCACGCGGGCAGTTTTGTGCCCGCCAGCCAGGCCCGAATAGGGTTGGTAGATCGCCTCTTCACCCGTATCGGCGCGCGCGACGATCTGCGGCGGGGCGAATCGACCTTCATGGTGGAAATGCGCGAAACCGGACGCCTGCTGTCGGGACTCAGCGCGCGTAGCCTGCTGTTACTGGACGAGGTCGGACGCGGCACCAGCACCTTCGACGGCCTGGCGATTGCCTGGGCAGTAGCCGAGTATCTACACGACCACACCCAGGCCAAAGTGCTGTTTGCAACCCATTTTCACGAACTCACCGACCTTGCGCGGGAGCGGCCGCGGGTCAAGAATCTTTGCATGGCGGTGCGCGAATGGAACGGCGAGGTCATCTTTCTGCGCCGGGTAACCGAAGGCGCCGCCAGCCGCAGCTACGGTCTGGAAGTGGCGCGACTGGCTGGTCTGCCCCCCGCCGTGATTGAGCGCGCCGCTGAGATCCTGACCAATCTAGAAAACAGCGAATTGGATGCCGACGGCCGCGCCCGGCTGGCACGCGAGCGACGCCCCAGCAGCTCAGGACGGCAACTCGGGCTGTTCTCGAGCGCCGAAGAGCGTGTGCTGGCAGATCTTCGACAAACCATACCCGAGACACTCACGCCACTTGACGCACTTAACGAACTGGCTCGCTTGGTTAAACTGCTGGGCCCGCGCGGCGGCTGAAGCGCGGCAACTACAGGCTTGTGAGGAGCGGTGGGGATGGGAAAAGACGAAGCAGGCAGGAGGAAAGGGAGGAGCGCCCGTTGGACGCTTCTCCCTTTCCTCCTCCTGGCGGGGTTGGGGCTGGGCCTAGCCAGCCCCAACCCCGCCCGCGCCACCACCCTGCTCGCCGTGCAGGCCCGTCAAGCCCAGTCCGCGGTCCTGCTTGATTTCCTCCTCAGCGCTCCTGCACCTTGGCATTTGTCCCACGCCCACGGCCAACTTCGCATCACCCTACCCCAGGTCCATCTTGCCCTACCCGTGCGTCCTCTGTTTGGCGCCGAACCTGCACCGTTAAGCACGTTGCGCACGATCGAGAGCACAACCGGCTGCGAAATCGAGCTCGCGGTCAGTGGTGAATGCGCCTATGCGGCCGGGTTGCGCGGCAACCATCTGTTGGTAGCGCTGGCCCCCGCCCACGCCGCAATCGACCTGGCGGCAGCCCTGAGGCACCTGCGGCTGGGCCCCGCCGCTTCGCCGGAGCGTGCGGCGACGCTACCATTTACTCCGCTACTGAACCAACCGGCTGGCGCTTCGCTGGTTGTGATCGACCCTGGCCACGGCGGCTTTGACCCCGGCACCCGTGCCGCCAACGGGCTGCTCGAAAAGGACCTCGCGCTGACTCTGTCCCGCAAATTGGCCGTGGCGCTCAAGCAGCGCGGCGTGCGCACCTTGCTTACCCGCGACGACGATCGCTATCTGAGTTTACCCGCCCGCACAGCGATCGCCGATCGCGCCGGCGCCGACCTGTTTGTTTCCATCCACTTGAACTGGAGCCCCAATCCCAATGCCGCTGGCCTCCAGGTATACTACCTCAACAACACGACCGACCGAGCGACCCTGCGCCTGGCGCGGATGGAGAACCGGGGCCAGGACACGGTGCCTGCAAATGGCGGGCTCGATTACATTCTGAGTGATTTGCGCCAGGAATATAAAGCCACTCAATCTTCAGCCTTGGCCACCGGGATGGAAGCAGCGGCGGTGGACCGGCTAAGGGCCCAATTTGGCCCCGAGATTCACGGGCTGGGGGCCCATCGTGGCCCCTTTTACGTCTTGGTTGGGGCGGCAATGCCAGCGGTGTTGGTGGAAGGCGGCTTTTTATCCAACTCGCGCGAGACCGCGCACTTGATGGATCCCACCTATCAGCAGGCTTTGGTCGACGGACTGGCTCAGACCATCGTGCAATATCTTAATCAAAACCAAAGCGCCGGAGCGTTGTGAACCCACATTCCGAAGGTCCCCCCGTTGGCGCAAGCGCACCACCGGCTTGGCTGCTAGATGAAGCTGAGTTGCTCGAGCGCATGAAGAGCGAGCGCCCGGGCCAGGTCGTCAGCCAGCGCTGGAAGATGGCGCGCGAGGGGCTCAAGGAGCGCCATTTCGCCGGCGCCAGTGGCAGCGAAATCGTTGCCGCCCTTAGCGCCGCGATGGACGCTATCGTCCGCGCCTTGTGTATGCATGGCGAAGCCCAGTATCGCGGTCGTTTTCCTCGCCTAACCCAGCGAATGGCGGTGTTTGCGCGCGGCGGTTATGGGCGCGCCGAGCTCAACCCGTGCTCGGATATCGACCTGTTGTTTTTGCACGAATGGAAGCCCGGTCCCTACGTGGAGATCGTGGCCGAGACCATCCTGCACGCGCTGTGGGACGCCGGTTTGGCGGTGGGCCATGCCGTGCGCAACGTGCGCGAATGCGTGCGGATTGCCGATAGCGACTTGAAGGAAAAAACCGCACTGCTGGATTGCCGCTATTTGGCCGGAGACGGGCGCTTGCTGGAGGACTTCAACCAGGCCCTCAACGACGACATCCTCAATCGTAATCAAGGCAAGTTCTTCAAGGCCAAACTGGAGGAGAGCCGCCAGCGCCAGGCTCGTTACGGCGATACCATCTACCTGCTCGAACCCCAACTCAAGGAAGGCGAAGGGGGTTTGCGCGATCTTCACACCGCGCTCTGGCTGGCCAAGGTCAAGTACAAGGTTCGCGCCTTGGAGGAATTGGTCCAGAAGGCGGTAATCAGCCAAGCCGAGTTGGCCGAGGTGCTAGCGGCGCGCGATTTTCTGTGGCGCCTGCGCAATTCGCTGCACTTTGTCAGCGGCCGCCATACCGATCAGCTCACCTTTCAGTACCAGGAAGACTTGGCTCCTGTGCTTGGCTTCAGCGCCGGCCCGGGCCTGAGCGCCAGCGCGGCTCTGATGCAAGCCTACTACCAGCAGGCCAGCGTGATTCACATGTTCGCCGAAGGCCTGATCGCGCGAGTGACCGAAGAGCCCGAGACGGGCTTCTTCCGACGCGGCCTGGTGCGCCAAATTCGCCCGGGCGTGGTGATTCAGAAAAAACTTCTGGCCGTGGCCCAGAGCGACTTTTTTCGCCGCGATCCGCTCAACCTGGTAACGATCTACGCCGATTGCCAAGCTCACGGAGTCGAGTTGTCGGGCAGCACCTACCAGCTGGTGCGCGACAGCCTGGGCCTGATCGACGACACGACCCGCGCCGATCCGCGCTTTGGCGCGGCCCTGATCTCAATCTTACAAGGCGGCCAGCGAGTAGCCGATACGCTGGAAGCAATGCATCGGTCGGGCGTGCTGGGCGCGTTGATTCCCGAGTTCGGCAATCTCTACGCCCGCGTCTTGCACGACCTCTATCACATCTACACCGTCGATCGGCACTCGCTTATCGCGATCCGCGAGTTGGAGCGGTTGCGCGCGGGCGACTCCAAGACCACCCTGCCGCTACTCACCGAGGTGGCGCGCGCGCTGGATACGGTTGCATTGGTCTACTTGGCCCTGCTCCTGCATGACATCGGAAAGGGGCACGGCCACGACCATCACGAACGGGGCGCGCTGCTGGCACGTGAGGTCGCCCAGCGCTTGGGGCTGGCGCCAACGGAGGTCGACACCGTCGTGTTCCTGGTCCGCCACCACCTTTACATGTCCGAGGTGGCGCAAAAGCGCGACATCGACGACCATCAATCGGTCGCGGAATTTACTCGCGGCGTGGGCTCCATCGACCGGCTCAAGGAACTCTACCTGATGACCTTCGCCGACATGCGCGCAGTAGCACCCAAGGTTTACACTAACTGGCGCGATTTGCTGCTCAGCGACCTCTACATGCGTGCCCTCAAGTTGCTGGAACAGGGCGACCGCGAGGCGGTCGATCCCGCGCGCGAAGTGCAACTAGCTAAAGACGAGTTGCGCTTGCAACTGGCCGGCAATCGCGAATTGGAGGACTTCCTGCGCCAGATGCCTGACCGATATTTTCTTATCACCCCCCGTCAGGATGTGCCCCTGCATCTGAGCCTCATGCAGCGACTGCGCGAGGAACCCCTGATCTGCCATCAGCGCCATTTTCCCGACCGTGAGTTCAGCGAATTCACCGTGGTGACGCGGGATCAGCACGGGCTTTTTTCTAAGATCGCGGGCGTACTGACGGCCAACAGTCTCAACATCCTGTCGGCCCGAATCACTACCCGTGCCGATGGCATTGTGCTGGACAGCTTTCGCCTCTCCCATCTGGGCGGCGGCGCCGTAATGGCGATGGAAGAGGAACGTTGGTTGCGGATTGAGCGCGACTTGCAGGCGGTACTATTCGGCACGATGCCGATCGATGACCTGGTGGCACGCAACCACCCGGCCGCCGCTGGCGGCGGGCGGCGGTTTGTCTCGCGGGTGGCGACCGAAATCACCATCGATAATGCCATCTCCGATCGCCATACCGTGATCGACGTGTTCACCCAGGACCGGGTGGGTCTGCTGTTTACCATCACCCACTGTCTGTCGGAACTGGGACTAAAGATTCATTTGGCGCGCATCTCGACCAACGCCGATCAAGCACTGGACGTTTTTTACGTAAGCCAGCAAAACAACGGCAAAATCACCCAGCCCAAGCAGTTGGACAAAATTCGCACCGCCCTGCTTGGCGCTCTGGACGAACCGGCGACCCAGACCGAGACTACCTCGGAGCCCGCCGCATGAACCCATCCGAGCAGTGGGAGCGAGCAACCAACCGCCATCTGGAAGGTTTGCGCGTCGAGCGCGGTCTGGCTGACAATACGCTTGACGCTTACCGGCGGGACCTCAAGCGCTTTAGCGCCTTTTGTCGCGAGCGCGAGATTACCCCTGCGCAATTGAACGCGCTGGTGATGCTTGACTACCTGGAGGCGCTGGCCGAACAGGGTTTGGGTCGTACCAGCCAGCGCCGCCATTTGACCACGATTCGCAACCTGGTCAAGGAATGGCTGCGCGAGGGCATCCTGGAGCAGGACCCAACCCTTGAGATAAAGCTGGGGCCAATGGCACGGCCGCTGCCGCACACTTTGAGTACGACGCAGATCGAGGCCTTGATCGGCGTGATCGATCCGACTACTCCACGCGGCTCACGGGACCGGGCGATGATGGAGCTGGCATACGGCAGCGGGCTGCGAGTGTCGGAATTGGTCCGCCTGCCACTGGCGGCGCTCGATGCGCGCAGCGGGCTGCTGGCGGTGGTCGGTAAGGGAGCCAAGGAACGGTTAGTGCCCTTCGGCGAGCGCGCCCGACAGGCTTTAACTCATTACTTGGAGAGTGGGCGCGCGGCCTTGCTCGGGCAGCGGCAAAGCCCGTTCCTGTTCGTGGGGCGCGCCGGGCGGCCGCTAACCCGCCAAGCATTTTTCAAAAATCTCAATACTTGGGCGGGCCGACTGCCGCGCCAACTGCGGGTACACCCACACATGTTGCGCCATTCCTTTGCCAGCCACCTGCTACAGAATGGCGCCGACTTGCGCGCGGTACAGGAAATGCTTGGCCACAGCGACATCTCGACCACCCAAATTTATACCCATCTGAGCACTGCCCATCTGCGCAAAGCCCATCGCAGCTTTCATCCACGTGCTCGGCTGGATAAGGTATCGTCTTAAACCTGATGGCATCGTTCGATCTTTCTCGCTTTGTTCTGGAACTGTCGATCTGGGCTCTTCCTACGCTGTTTTCGATCGTGCTGCACGAAGTGATGCACGGGGTGGTTGCGCAGCGGCTGGGGGATGATACCGCCCAGCGCGCCGGCCGCTTGACGCTTAACCCGCTCTCCCATATCGATCCGTTCGGCACGGTGGTCCTGCCCATCCTGCTGATGGCGGTGCATTTGCCGGTATTCGGTTACGCCAAGCCCGTGCCGGTAGATTTTCGCCGTCTACGCAATCCGCGGCGTGACATGGTCGCGGTGGCAGTGGCGGGACCGCTGACCAACCTGGTGTTGGCCACATTAAGCGGGATCGGGGCCCGCTACCTGGCAGCGCAATTGGGCCCCGACAGCCCGCGCGCGGTAGTGGTGCCGCTGATTTTGATGCTACGGGCATCGGTGATCGTTAACGTGGCACTGGGGATTTTCAACCTCTTTCCGCTGCTGCCGCTGGACGGCGGACGAGTCCTGGTCGGGCTGCTTCCGCTGTCGCTCGCGCGCAAGTTCGCCCGCCTCGAACCCTATGGCCTGCTCCTGCTTTTTGTGCTGCTTTATACCGACTTTTTTACCCGCGTGATCAATCCAATCATTGGAGCGGTCACCAGGATTTTGCTGTGAGCCAGGACAACCCCACCAATCCGCCCGAGCAAAGCGGGCGCTGGTTTCGCCTGCCCGTCTTCGAGGGTCCGCTGGACCTGCTGCTCCATCTGATCAAGCGCAACGAACTCGACCCGCAGGAGGTGACCGCCAGCGTGGTCACCGAGCAGTACCTGGAGTATCTGGAGCTGTTGGACTCGCTCAACCTCGACGTCGCTGGCGAGTACCTGGTGATGGCGGCCACACTGTTACTAATCAAGTCCTTCGCCCTGCTGCCCCATCAGGGCCCGGGCGACGAGGACGAAGCAGACGAACTAAAGCAGGATTTAGTCGCCCGCTTGCTCGAATATCAGCGCTATCGGGAAGCCGCTTTCAAGTTGGGAGAGCGCCCCCTGCTGGGACGGGACGTATTCGCCTCCGCGGGCGAAAAACCGGTCGAAGAGGCGCCGTCAGCCGCGGCCTACCAGGTTTCGATCTTCGACTTGATCGAAGCCCTGCGCGCCGTGCTGCGCCGGCTCGAGCAGAAGGGCACCCGCGAGCTTAAGCTGCGCGACATTCCGGTGGCCCAATGTATCCCGGTGATCCTAGGGCTGTTGGAGCGCAATCCGCGCCTGGAATTCACCGCGCTGTTCGAGAACCTGAGCGATCGACCACTAGTGGTGGCCTATTTTCTGGCTTTGTTGGAATTGATCCGGCGCGCCCACGTGCGGGTGTGGCAGGAGCAGGCGTTCGGGCCTATCTGGCTGGCGTATAATCAGCCTCCCAAGGAGTAAGCACGCGCGGTGGATGACGAGAATTTGAAGGCGGTGGTGGAGAGTCTGCTGTTCGCGGCCGGGGAACCACTGTCGCTCAACCGTTTGGCCGCGGTTCTGGACGAGGCACCCAAAGAGGCGTTACGCCAAGCCCTGGCCGAACTGGCCGCTGACTGCAATCGCGAGGGGCGCGGGATCGTGCTGGCGGAGGTCGCCGGCGGCTATCAATTGCGCACCGCCAAGGAGCACGCGCCCTGGGTGCGCAAGCTGCTCGCCGCGCGTCCCCCGCGCCTATCGCGCCCGATCCTCGAAACAGTCGCGATCATCGCCTATCGCCAACCGATTACCCGCCCCGAGATCGAACAGCTACGCGGGGTGGATAGCGGCGCCGTGCTCGACAGCCTGTTGGAGCGCCGGCTGATTCGGGTCGCCGGGCGCAAGGAAGCGCCAGGACGTCCTCAACTCTATGCTACCACGCCCGAGTTCCTGGAGACTTTCGGCCTCAAGGACCTCGACAGCCTGCCCGATCTCAGCGAGTTGCGCGAGGTCGAGCAGCAGATCGAGACGGCTGAACAGCGGCGCCTGGACGAGCAGGCCGCAGGCGAGGAGATTGCGCCTGAAGCGGTTCCCATCCAGCCGCTTGTCGCACACGAGCAAGCGGCCGAGGAAACCGCCGAGCAAAGCACCGATGGGGCGCCCGCTCAGCAAGAATCCTCGCAGGAGCGGGAACAGCACGCCGCGCGTGAAACCGACCCAGCCCAATTGCCAGCGCAGGAACCTGCCTTGGCGTCGGAGCCCTCGCGCGAGAAGGATTAAACCCCACCGCGTAGTATCTTATCGGAAGCGACCCAATCCGGTTGCGCCGGATCCCGGAACCGCGACAATCGCCGCCCAGGGGATACAAACCGCCACTGCCAATTTCAACACCCAAGGGGGCATCACCTCCGCGCCGCCACCCAGGCACAACCTGCGGCTTCACCATATCCTTAACGGCACTGGCCCGGCCCCCCCGAACACTCCGTCAATTTGAGGTAGAGTCCGTCGCCTGGTGACCCGCTCCGAAAAAGGAGCCGGATGGGAGACGCCGAGGTGCCGGCGGACAGCTAGAGCAGATACCCAGATTCACGCCGTGGATAGGCCGGTGGTTCCTCGGCCGGCTAGCAGCGGAGTCAGCAATTCGCCGCGCAGTTGCTGCTCGCTCCATCACAAGACGACCGCGTTCGTTACGCTATCAGCATCACCAGACCATCATGTCCGGGCGCGGCAACCCAGTGCGCAAAGATGATCTCACGCGCTGTCCCCGGGTAAGCGCCCAGTGAGCGCGTGGTGGAGCAAACGGTCCCCGTGCCCAGGCGAAAGCGGGCGCAATCAGGCCTTGGCGCGCCGCTCCAGCTTACGTAAGCGCTGGTCCTGATCCTTGATTTGCACCGTCAACCGATCGTCGAAGCGCTCGAATTTCTTCAGCAGGTTGGCCAAGCTTTTGTTAGTCGTTTTGACTTCAGTTTGCAAATCACCCATCGCACCTTCCGCAACGCTCAACGCGTTTTTGCGCTCGGCGCTACCGCCTCGCTCCCCGCTTACGGCGCGGGTCAGGTGATCCAGCCGGGCGCCGATTTCGCGTCGCAGTTCGGCGGCGCGTTTGTCCAGATCCTCGCTCAATCTGCGGCGAACCACTTCCATCCCGCGGCTTAGTTCAGCCGCCGGGCGCGCCGAGCCAAGGTCCTGGACCGCCCGGCGCAGTTCCTCGATTCCGTTGAGATCCTGCTTGAGCTGGATGCGGGCCGCGCCCAACGCCTCGTTGAGGCGGACCATCTCAAGTGCGAGCTCTCCGCGCATCGACTCAAGGCCGGTCTGATTGTCGGCTATCCGGTCGGCTAGAAAGCGGACCTGCCGTCCAACCTCGGCAAACTGGGAGACCATCTCCTCGCGCAACTGGTCCAGCCGTCCGCCAAAGCCGGCCGCCACTTCGACCACCAACTCAAAGCGCGAGCTGAGCTGGGTTAAAAGCGCCTCGATCCGATTGCTCGCCGCGTTTCCGCCATCCTCGTCCACGACCACCTCCCTGTGTAACGCCTAATGGATAATTTTGCCGAAACGGCGCCAGCGTATCGGCAGCCAGGAGGAACTTTCGGAATCCCACGACCAGTATATCACCACTGCCCGCCCTTCGACGTTACGATCGGGCACAAAGCCCCAAAAGCGGCTGTCGTAACTACGATCGCGATTGTCCCCCATGACGAAAATCTCGTTCGTGGGCACGGTCACCGGCCCGTAATGGTCACGTGGCGCGATCATCGCGCTCCGATCGGTGCCCGGCTCGTAGTAAGCATGGGGTTGAGTCACTTGCTTACCGTTGAGGATCACCGACGCGCCACGAATCTCCACCGTGTCACCGGCCAGCGCGACTACACGCTTGATGAAATCCTTGGTCGGATCGGGCGGAAACACAAACACAATCACATCGCCGCGATGGATCGGCTCCAATCGGAACAGGTAGTTGCCATACGGGACGGTGCCGGCCAAGGGCTGGAGACCGAAAAAAGAATCGGGCAGGCGCAGGCCGTAGGCCAGCTTGTTGACCAGGATATGATCGCCGATCAACAGCGTGGGCTCCATCGAACCGGAGGGGATTTTGTAAGCCTGGACCAAAAAGGTCCGGATGACCAGGGCCAGGACGATGGCGATAACCAGCGCCTCGGCGTACTCGCGCACCGCCGATTTAGCGCGCGGCGGCGGCTCGTACTGAAACCCTTGGGCGGGGGTTGCGGGATTGTGCAGCGGTCCAGCCACGTAAGTTATTCTCCCACCTTGAGTAAGGCGAGAAAGGCCTCCTGAGGAATTTCGACCCGTCCAACTTGCTTCATTCGCTTTTTGCCTTCTTTTTGTTTCTCCAGCAGCTTGCGCTTGCGCGTAATATCACCGCCGTAGCACTTGGCAGTGACGTTTTTGCGCAGCGGCTTGACCGTTTCGCGGGCAATCACCTTGGCCCCAATCGCGGCCTGGATAGCAACCTCGAACATCTGGCGCGGGATTACTTCGCGCATCTTCTGGCATAATGCTCGCCCTCGTTCGTAGGCTTTATCCCGATGTACAATAATCGACAAAGCGTCGATCAGCTCGCCGTTGATTCGTATGTCGAGTTTAACCAGAGGTTCGGGGCGAAAGTCCAGAAATTCATAGTCAAGTGAAGCGTAGCCGCGGCTTACTGACTTCAGCCGATCGTAAAAATCGAAGACGATCTCGGCCAACGGCAGTTCGTAGCGCAGAATTACTCGATTGACGCCGAGGTAGCGCAGATCGTGCTGCACCCCCCGCTTATCCTCGCACAGGCCTATCACCGCGCCAACGAACTCGTCGGGCATGTGGATGGCAGCCAGGATAAAGGGTTCCTCAATGGCTTCGATTTGCCCCTCATCGGGCAGATGCGCCGGATTATCGATCATCAGCCGCTCGCCATTGGCCAACACCACCCGGTAGGCCACGGTAGGTGCGGTGATAATCAAGTCCAGGCCGAACTCGCGCTCCAGCCGTTCCTGGGCTATCTCCATGTGCAGCAGGCCTAGAAACCCGGCGCGAAAGCCAAAGCCCAGGGCTTGAGAGGTTTCGGGCTCGACAATCAGGCTGGCGTCGTTCAATTTAAGCTTTTCGATAGCATCGCGCAGCGCGCCGTACTGGTTGGCCTCGGTGGGATAAAGCCCGGCGAAGACCATCGGCTTGAGTTCTTTAAAGCCCGCCAGCGCGCTGGCGGCGGGGTTGAGCGCATCGGTTACCGTGTCGCCCACCCTCATATCGGCGACGGTCTTGATACCCGCCACCACCATTCCAACCTCGCCGCAGCCCAGCACTTGGGTGGCCTGCTCGTGAGGCGTGAAATAGGAGAGGCGGCTGACCTCGCCCTCCTTGGCGGTTCCCATCAGGCGAATGCGGGCACCTTTTCGCAGCTCGCCGTCGACCACGCGAACCAAGCTGATAGCGCCTTCGTAGGGATCGTACCAGCTATCGAAGATCAGGGCGCGTAAGGGCGCCCGATGACGGTCGGGCGGGGAGGGAAAGCGATGAACCACCGCTTCCAGCACCTCGTCGATTCCCACTCCCTCTTTGGCGCTGGCTAGAATGGCCTCGGAGGCGTCCAACCCGATGACCTCTTCGATCTGGCGCTTTGTGCGCTCGACATCGGCACCGGGCAGATCGATTTTGTTGATTACCGGCACGATTTCCAAACCGTTATCCAAGGCCAGGTAAACGTTGGCCAGCGTTTGCGCCTCCACCCCTTGGCTGGCATCCACCACCAGCAAAGCCCCTTCGCAGGCGGCCAGGCTGCGGGAAACTTCATAGGCGAAATCAACGTGGCCGGGAGTATCGATGAGATTAAGCGTATAATTGTTGCCATCGCGCGCCTGGTAGCTTAGGCGTACCGCGCGGGCCTTGATGGTGATTCCGCGCTCGCGCTCCAGATCCATCGAGTCCAGGTACTGTTCCCGGCTTTCACGCTGGCTGAGCGCGCCGGTGCGCTCCAGCAGTCGATCCGCCAAGGTGGATTTACCATGGTCGATATGCGCGATAATGGAAAAATTGCGCAGCAGTTCACACTTGGTCATCTAAGAATCTGCCCGCGTCCCAACCGCTCCGAAGTTTCGTGCGCAGGCTCGCATGGGCGTTGCGCCCAGCACGACCCTGCTCGCCTTTCCACATTGTGACAGCTAAGAGCGCGCCGCACTACCCGGCACCGGCGAGCGGCCGCGGAAATATTCCAGAGTTTGGCGCAGACCCTCCGCCAAACTGGTCTGCGGCTCCCATCCTAACTCCCGTCGCGCCCGGCCCGCGTCGATCACCGAGCGGCGCTGCTCGCCGGGGCGAGCTGGCGCCCGGAGTGCGACCGCACTGCTTCTCACGATTGCGGCCGCCATTGCGTAGAGTCCGTTGACGTCGGTCTCCACAGCGGTACCGACGTTGAAGCTGCCGCTCGCGCTGTGGTCGAGCGCCGCCAAGTTGGCACGCACAATGTCGCCGACATATACGTAATCGCGGGTCTGGGCGCCATCGCCGTATATCGTACAGGGCAGGCCGGCCAGCAGACGGCCGCAGAAAATCGCCACCACCCCTGCTTCGCCGTGGGGATCCTGGCGCGGACCATAGACGTTGGCATAGCGCAGGGCGGTGAAATCGATCCCGTATTCGAGACGATAAAATTCGAGGTAGTGCTCGGTGGCCAGTTTGGCGATGCCATAGGGGCTAAGCGGGCGGCAGGGATGGGTTTCATCACAGGGGAAGCGGAGCTGCTCGCCATAGATGGCGCCACCGGTGGAGGAAAAAATTATTCGCTTGAGGCCTTGCCCGCGCGCCGCCTCCATCAGATGGAGCATTCCGACTAGATTGACCTGGGCATCGAAGGCCGGATCGGCGACCGAGCGGCGCACATCCATCTGGGCCGCGAAATGGAAAATCACCGCCGGCCGCTCGCGCTCAAGCACCGTGGCCAGCGCGGCTGGCTCGCGTAAGTCGGCGTGGTAGAAGCGTGCGCGCGGATTCAAATTGGCGCGCTTGCCCGAGGACAGATTGTCCAGCACCGCCACCTCTTCTCCGCGCGCCACCAGCGCGTCGACGGTGTGCGAACCGATAAAGCCGGCACCGCCGGTGACCAAGATTGCCATCGGACCCCTTAGATCGGGTGACGTCCCACCGAATAGTAGGTAAAGTTGAGTGCGCGCATCAGGGCCGGATCGTACAGGTTGCGGCCGTCGAAAATAACCGGCTGCTTGAGCAGCTCTCGCAAACGGTTGAAATTGGGTTGGCGGAATTCGTTCCACTCGGTCAGGACGAGCAGCGCGTCGGCGCCCCGCAGCGCGTCGTAATTGATCGTGTGGTAGGTAATGCGCTCACCGAAGATCCGGCGCGCATTATCCATCGCTTCCGGATCGTGAGCCGCGATGGTCGCCCCCGCCGCTAGCAGCCCTTCGATTATCGTGATTGACGGCGCCTCGCGCATGTCGTCGGTGCGCGGCTTGAATGCCAAGCCCCACACCGCCAAGGTACGGCCGCTCAGATCGTGACCAAAGTGGGCTTTGATGCGGTCTACCAACAGGGTTTTCTGCCGTCGATTGACCTCTTCGGCGGCCTTAAGCAGAGAGAACTCCTGCTCGTATTCGCTGGCGGTGTGGATCAGTGCTTGAACATCCTTGGGAAAGCAGGAACCACCGTAGCCAATGCCGGGAAACAGGAAATGGGAGCCGATCCGCCGGTCCGAACTCAGGCCGCGCCGGACGTGACTGATTTCCGCACCGGCCGCCTCACACAGGTTAGCGATCTCGTTGATGAACGAGATGCGCAAGGCCAGCATCGAGTTGCAGGCGTATTTACATAGCTCCGCCGAGCGCCGATCCATCACCAAAATCGGATTGTCAGTGCGTACAAATGGTTCGTGCAGCTCCTTGAGGATAGCCGTGGCGCGATCGCTTTGGCTGCCGATAATTACCCGGTCGGGACGGGTAAAATCTTCGATCGCGGAGCCCTCTTTGAGAAATTCAGGAACCGAGCAGACGTCGAAATGAGCGCTGGTGTGGCTGCGTACCAGGGCCTCGACCTTGTCTCCGGTTCCTATCGGCACGGTGCTCTTGACCGCCACGATATGGTAGCCCTGGATGGCCGCGCCAACCTCTTGTGCCACCGCCATCACGGCGCTGAGGTCGGCCGCACCGGAACTATCCATCGGCGTGCCGACGGTGATGAAGGTGATCATCGACTGACGCACCGCCGGCACCAACTCCGTCATGAAGCTTAAGCGCCCTTCACGCTGATTGCGCCGCACTAGTTCCTGCAACCCAGGCTCATAGAAGGGGACCTCGCCCGCCCGCAGCCCCGCGATGCGAGCGCGGTCGATATCGACGCAAACTACTTCGTTGCCGCCCTCCGCAAAGCAGGTTCCCGTGACCAACCCCACATACCCGGTACCGATAATGGCGATGTTCATCCTGACTCCTTTGCCCGCGTCCTTCCCGTCAGGACAGCCACGGACCACCCTGGCCAGTCGGGCCACGCGCATACAGCCCTGGTGCCAAACCGCTATATCTTTTCGGAGCCTTGCGGGCTTGTCCAGCACGCGGGCAAAAAAGTCCACGCAGCCTGCTTCAGCCCTCCTATTCCCCGGGGAAAATCAAGGTGGGGGCCGGCTTTGCCCGTGGCAAGCTGCGGCCGATGCGCACACCGATTGAATTTTTCCGCGCCCGGCCCAACTAGCTACGACCGCCACGGTTCGTCAGGGCGAAGTCCAGCGCGGCCGATGCTGGTCGGTCAGCGCCAGATAGTCGCGGTAACGCTGGTCGATCTCCTGCCAAGTCAAGCTCAGCAGTCGCTCACAACCAAAGGCTTCGACCGCGAAGGAGGCGAGCACGCTGGCATATATAGCAGCCGGGCGGCAAATTGCCGGCGCCAGCTTCCCTTGACGCACCAGATAACCCACGTAGGCGCCGGCAAAGGTATCGCCAGCACCAGTGGGATCGACGCTCTGTTCGAGCGGCCAGGCCGGTGCGACAAAGACACCATCGGGGCTGAATTGCCAGAGGCCGTGCTCGCCGCGCGTAATCACCACTACTTGCGGGCCGCGGCTGAGAAGGGCCCGGCCGGCGCGCAGCAGGCTGCTGTCATCCGCCAGCAGCAGGGCCTCTTCTTCGTTGAGAAACAGCAGGTTGAGATCCGCCAGGGCGCGGAGCAGCTCGGCGCGAAAATCGACGATCCAATGCGCGATGGTACCGGCGGCGACAATCCGCGGGCTATGGGTCTGGCTGAGCACCGAAGCCTGCATGGCAGGGGCCAAGCCGGCCAGGAAAAGATGGTCGGCGCGACATTGGTCGGGCAGCAATCGAGGCTGGTAATCGGCGAAAACGCCAGGCTCTAGCGCCAACGTCTGGCGGCGCGCCGCGGTCGCCTCGTAGCGCACGCGCCAGCGGAAGCTGGGTCCCTCGCGAACCTCCAAGTTGCGCAGATCGACATTGCGTTCGGCCAACCATTGACGATGATCCGAAGAAAAGTCACGCCCAACCACGGATACCAGGCTGACCGGCCAGAAGAAGCCCGCGCCCAGGGCAAAGTACGTCGCCGAGCCACCCAGGACGTTGTGGCGAGAGCCGGCGGGACTCTCGATCGTGTCGTAGCCCACGGTTCCCACCACCACGATACTCATGCCGGCGCACCGCCCCGTTCCGACAAAAGCTGCGCCAACGCCTGTTACTCCCTCGGAGTTTGAATATCTGCTTCAGTTCGCCAACCAGCCCGCACTACAAATATTTGCCGATCAGGAGATCCAGCGCGGCGCGGGTCTGGCGCGGAATTACTGAGCGCTCGGTGACGATCGCGCCCTTGAGCGCCTGGGCGCAGCTGCAGCTACGCGTGCTCACGGCCAGCCTCGCGGCCAGATGGCTCAGCGCGGCGCGCGCGGTGGTAACGTTCGCGCCAAGCACCTGAATGACATCGCCGATATCTACTTCTTTCTCACTTAGATGCCAGCAATCGTAATCGGTGACCAGCGCCAGAATCGCGTAGCAGAGCTCCGCTTCGCGTGCCAGGCGTGCCTCCTGCACCGCAGTCATGCTGATCACGTCCACCTTCCAACTACGGTAGAGCTGGGATTCAGCACGAGTGGAAAATTGCGGCCCTTCGATCGACAGGTAGGTCCCACCCTGGGTCACCGTGGCTCCTGCGGCGCGGCAGGCCAGGGTCAAGTCGGTGGCCAGGTGAGGGCAAACCGGATCGGCCATGGAAACGTGACCGACGATGCCGTTGCCAAAGAAGCTCTGCGGCCGTTTGAAAGTCCGGTCGATGAACTGGTCGGGAACAAAAAAATCGCCCGGCGCTAGATTCTCGCGCATGCTACCGGCCGCACTGATCGACAGCAGCTGCTGCACGCCCAATTGCTTCATTCCGTAGATGTTCGCACGATAGTTGATCTCACTGGGCATGACCCGATGGCCGCGGCCATGGCGGGAAAGAAAGACTACTGTGATGCCGCCGAGGCTACCACGAACATAGCTGTCCGAAGGCGCGCCAAACGGAGTGTCAAGTTCGATTTGCTCGACTCTCTCCAACCCCGGCATCTGGTAGAAGCCGCTCCCGCCGATTATACCCAAAACCGTCTCAGCCATCGTTCCTCGCCATCCCTGCCAAAGCGTCGCGAGCAACTGCCCTAGGTTGGCAGCGCGCGCTCGTGTTCTACCCGCAACTGGCCACAGGCGGCGGCGATGTCGCGGCCGCGACTTTCGCGGATAGTTGCGGTCAAATTACCCCTCAAAAGCTGCGCTTGAAAGGCTTGTAGCCGCTCGCGCGAACTGCCCCGGTAGGGAACTCCGGGAAAGGGATTGAAGCAGATCAGATTGACCTTGGCGCGCAATGGCGCCATCAGCTTGACCAGCCGGCGCGCGTCGGTGTCGCTGTCGTTGACCCCTGCCAACATCACATATTCAAAGGTGATCCGGCGCCGCCCCAATTGAAGCTTGCGACAGGCTGCCAACAGCTCCGCCAGCGGATAGCGGCGATTGATCGGCGCCAGCCGGTCGCGAATCTGATCGGTTGTAGCGTGCAGCGAGACCGCCAGGTTGACTGCGGTATCGGCCAGCAGCCGCTCGATCAGGGGAACTAGGCCGACGGTCGAAACCGTGATCCGGCGCGGCGAAATCCCCATCCCCCATGGGGAAGTCATAATCTTGAGCGCGCGAACGAGGCGCTCGTAATTGGCCAGCGGCTCGCCCATTCCCATGAAAACGTAATTGGTCAGTTGCTCGCCGCTCTCCAAATAGCGCCGCGCGGCAATCACCTGCCCGACGATCTCGCCCACAGCCAGATTGCGCTTGAGACCCATACGAGCGGTGGCACAGAAATCGCACCCCAAGCCGCATCCCACCTGGCTGGAAAGGCACAGCGTGGTGCGGCCGGCGCCTGGAATGATCACGCTTTCGATCGCTTGGCCATCGGCCAAGCCGAGTAAAAGCTTACGGGTACCGTCGCTGCCATCGTGAACGACCGTCGCTGGCAGCCCCGTGAGTTTAAAGTGTTGGTTGAGATATTCGCGCAATTCCAAGGGTAGATTGGTCATCGCGGCGAACGACTCCACCTGCCGCTGGTAAAGCCACTGGGCCACCTGCCGAGCGCGATAGGCAGGTTGCGCGGCGGCCGCAGCCACAGCTTCGAGTTCCTCCAGCGCGAAATCGCGAATGTCAGCCTTGAGACTGGTTAGCGCAGGTTGGACCACCGCGTAAGTTTAGCCTAAGTGGGCGGCCAGCAATACCCCGCACTTGTCGTTGGCCGCAACAGCCTGCCCATCCAAGTCTGCAGTCGCGGATCACCTAGTAGAGCAGTGGACAGCCCCGGCCGCGCTTCTTTCCGCCCAGACTCCGAAGGCGCTCGCGCAGCTCGCGGTCGCGGTCTTCCCTGCATCGAAAGTTGAAAGCGCGATCTAAAAGTCGATTACGCCCCCGTTCCCCGCTTGAGGTAGCAGCGCAAGATCGTCCGGCACGTCACAGCCCTCTTCAAACCCGCCGATACGATCGAGCCGCGTATCGAGACGGCTACAGTCCGCACCGAAAAGCTCGCCAAATCGGTCTTAGCCAAGGCATTTCACGGCGGACTCCACTATAGCCTCGATGGTGGGCCCGGATGCGTTCCCGCATCAGCTCTTTCAGCCCGGCTGCGATCCGGCGGTTCCACCACGCCCGCCCAATCGGCTTGTCTTACTAGATTCCGCTGCGGCGGGCCCAATACTCCCATGCCCGATCGATTCCCAGCGGACTGGTTGCCATCCGGGTGGTCTCGGAGACCTCTTCGTCGCTTAGGAAGGTGACCTCGCCCAGTCGCATCGCCTCCGACTGCAAACGTGCGTTGACCATCAGATAAATGGCGGTACTTACGGCAGCCTTGAGAGTGTGGCCGACCACCGCGCAGCCATGCCCGCGCATCAAGCTCACTGTGTTCTGCGCCAGGCAGTTGGCGAGATCTCGCCCCTGCTCCAAGGTGCGCACCAGCAGATCGGTATGGCCGAATTTCGTCCTGATATCCCACACCGGAATACGGGCGCCGATGGCGCCTGCGGTATGGAGCAGCGGCCGCAAGCGCACATTGGTAACGGTGAAGGGAATTACTTCGTAAGCATGATTATGAATCACCGCCATCACGTCGGGACGAGCGCTGTAGATGGCGCCGTGGATGGGCCGTTCGGCATACATGGCGCGTCCGTTTTGATTGATCGGATTGCACTCCAGGTCGTACTCAATCAAATCGGCCTCGCTAACCAGCTCGGGCGCGCGCGCCCCGGAGAGAAAAAAGCGGTCCGGCCGTTGAGGATGGCGGATACTGACGTGACCGAAGGCGTCGACCACCCGTTCGTGGGCCAAAATCCGATTGGCTATAACCAAGTCACGTAACTGCGCTGCAAGATCACTCATCATTCGTCCTCCACGCCCCTCGCTTGGGGAGCGCTCGCCAAAGTTCGCGCCCTTACAGGGCCAACTCCTCCAGACGCTTACCCGCGGTCTCGGGTACCCAGAGCAAAACCAACAGGGCGCCCAGAACTGGTCCGACCCCAAACAGGGAGGCGGCATTGCCCAATCCATGCATCGGAATGGACAGCAAGCCAACCGCCAGAGGCGCAAACGTCCAACCCAATTGACCCAGGACCTGGACGCACAAACAATAACCGCCGGCGCGCGCCTTGGTGGGAAACAGCTCGGCGGAAAGCGCCGAGGCGGCCGTGCGCGCGCCCTGATAGCTGAACATGGTCGCGGCCAGGGCCACCATCATGCTGTTATGGGCGGAGCTCTGAAACAGCAGGGCCATCGCAATGCCGGCTCCCACGCAGAATAGGATCGCAGCCGGACGCCGGCCCAGGCGATCCATCAGGAAACCGCAGCTCAGGGTTCCAGTGGTCGCGACCAGGTAGGCCAGGACCACGGCAAAGCCGATCTGCCCAGAGCTCCACTGATGGTCGCGCTTGGCATAAAGGCTGAAGAAGGAGATCGTGGGACCGCCGACCAGCCCCAGGCTGTTGCAGAGCAGGGCCAGGACCAGCACACGGCGTCGGTACGGCCCGCTCAGCGGCGCGATACTCTTGCGCAGATGGCTGAACACTCCGGCCCCGATCGTGCCCACCTCTCCCACCGCGCGCAGTTGCTCGAACCGCGCCGTCTCGCGCATTCCGCGCCGCAGCAGCGCAACCAGCAGCAAGGGCGCAATTCCCAACAGATACATCCCGCGCCATCCCCACCGGCTGGGCGCCACATAGCCGTAGAGCAGGCCCGCCGTGGCCACACCGAAGAACGCGGTCATATGGAGCACAGCGATCCCTCGGCCGCGCGCTCGTTCGGGAAATTCCTCGGTGATCATCGTCATCGCGACGCCGAACTCGGCGGCCAGAAAGACCTGCGAGCAGCTTTGAAAAAAGGTAAAGCTCGCCATTCCCCGCGACAGCGCGGTCAGCAGCGTGAAAACGGCGTAGCACAGCACGGTGCAAGAAATGACTGGCTTGCGGCCGAAATGGTCCGCCAGGGTGACGACGAAAAATGATAACAGGCCGCCAAATCGCACTACCGCCGCCATCAGGCCGATCGAGGCATTGCCAAGCGCGAAAGTATGCGCGATATCCGGGGTGCAGAGATGAAAGATGGTGATATCGTAGCCCTCGAAGATAGTGGCCGACATCAGCATCCCGACCAGCATTACCAGGTATCTAGTTGAACGCTCGGGGAGAAAGCTGGCCGCCTCCGAAGAACATGGCATCGTGACGGCACCTGAGGGGCTGGCTTCCATTTAACCTGCACGCAGCGGCATCAGAAGCAATCTTTTATCTCTGTCAGAGTTAATCCCGCCTCGCAAGCCAAGAGGCGTCAGCTTAAGCGGCGGATCCACACTGTTTTGCCCTTTGCGCCACTCCGTGATGCCGCGCACGCCGGCGCTTGGTAAGAGTCGCACGATTGGAGCATCGCATTTATCGCCATCTCAGGGTGTGCTAATTAGCGAATGAGACCGCGCCTCGCGGGGTGGTCACCGACCAGGCAAGGAGCGTTACATCGATGCTAACGCGGGCGGAAAACCAGATGTTGACTCAAGTCGGACCGGGAACTCCAATGGGCGAGTTGCTGCGCGAATGCTGGACCCCCGCCCTGCGCAGCGCCGGCCTGGAAGCCGATGGTGCGCCTGCGCGCGTGCGACTTTTGGGCGAGAACTTCGTCGCCTTTCGCTCAACCGACGGCCGGGTCGGCTTCTTCGACGAAGGATGCCCCCATCGATGTACCTCGCTGGCACTGGCCCGCAACGAGGACAACGCGCTTACCTGTATTTTCCACGGCTGGAAAATCGACGTCTCGGGCAAAGTCGTCGAAGTGCCTTCCGAACCGCCCGAGCGGCGGACCGAGTTCGCCGCTAAGGTGCGGGTGCGCCATTACCCGGTCCGCGAAGCTGGGGGCCTGGTCTGGGTCTACCTGGGCAAGCGCGAGCAACCGCCCCAGTTCTACAACTTCGAATTTCATCAAGGGCCGGCCTCGGCGATAGCGCGCCGGGCGGTCGTGCACGGCAACTGGCTGCAAGGTTTCGAGGGGCAGTTGGATTCGGCCCATCTGGGGATGCTGCACAGCAGCGCGATAGCCGCCAATCCTTTTGCGATCGATAACCGCACCGGCCCGATGTCGCGGGCCAACACCGCTCCTAGCTTCGAATTCATCCTAAAACCCTACGGCTTTCGCGAAGCCGCCTTGCGCCATTTGCCCGACGGCACCGTCTACGCGCGGATTCGCGAAGTCGTCTTGCCCTACTTTTCCTTCATTCCCGGGGACCAGGGAAAATCTCGTCTAGTGGTAGCGGTGGTACCGATCGACGACGAATGGAGCGCCCATTGGTATTACTACATGAATCCCTACGGACCGGTGCCTCAGGATTACCGCGACTGGGCGTTTTGGGGTACTACCGACAACGACGACAATTACAGCCAGGATATGGGCAACCGCGATAATATGTGGCATCAGGACCGGCGCGCGATGAAAGAAGGGCATTGGAGCGGGATCATGCGCAACTTCACCTACGAAGACTTTATCGTGGAGGAATCGATGGGTCCGATCGTCGATCGTAGCCGTGAATATCTGGGCAGTAGCGATACCGTGATCATCCGCAGCCGGCGGATGCTGCTCAAGGCCCTGCGCGAGCATCGCGAGCACGGCACCCTGCCCTTCGGCCTCGACCGCCAGATCGACTATAGCCGGGTGCGGGCGCTGGCGATCCGCTTTCCCGCGACGCAAAACTGGCTGGAAATCGATCCGCTCAACCCACCTCCCGCGCTCTAGTGTCGCGTCTCCTGAATAGGCGGAGCGTTTAGAGGTCGCACAACTCGCTACCGCCTTGGGCCTAGTGGGGCGGGCCGCCGTGCCCTCTCATCGTGTGCGCGGGCCGAGCCGCCCGCGCCACCGCCCTCCGAGCTGCCCGAGATCCTTCTACCGCGTTCGCTTTGCTCATGATGGCGTACTGGCCGCTGGCCATTTCACTTGCGAAACGCGATTCTAGCTTTGGCTACCGAGCCGGGCCGGCAACAGTAAAGAAGTCCGGCACCAGATACCCGAACACCCCGTTACGCACACTGTCGCTTGCGAACAGCTCGTTGTGCCCCGGATCAATCGCTAAGCCGTCGGGATGGAGCAACTCCGAGGCCGGTCCCATGATAATCGCCTGCGGCGGGACGTCACCGTTGTCGGTTTCCTTCCAAACTCCGACAAAGCCCAATGGCCCGGTGAAAGCGAGTAACGGCCCGTCGCACTTGGGACGCGGTTCGAAACCACCTTGGTCGTAGGATGCACCCAGATAATGGTTGGAGGCGATCGCGTAGATCTTTCCCCGGTAGTACTGGACGTGCCAGCCGCTGACGATGCCCGTAGTCGGCCCGCTGATTACCGTCTTAGGTGGTACGTTTCCGCTCGCCCTACGATCGAAGGTGAAGATCGCTGGAGCACCATGGGTTGAACCCGAAGCAATCACCAAATCATGGTCAGTATCGACCGCAACGCCGCTGGCCCCGGTCATTTGCGTGCGATTGCCACGAATCACGCGCAATGGCGGGATGTCGCCGTTGCCGGTGAGCGGGAAGACCAGCAACCCGTGGGAAACGACGTCGGCTACCCACAACTCGTTGTGCTTTACGTCAACCGCGGGTTGAAATGGGTAATGAATCTCCGTGTGTGGCCCTTGAATCACCCGCAGCGGCGCGACGTTGCCCTGACTGCCGCCGCGGAAAAAGACGATCGAGCCGGCCAACGGTTCGGTCCCAATCACCACGTCGTGCAGAGGATCGTAGGCGATGCCATGAGCCACGCGGGTAAGTTTGGTGCGTTGACCTTCGATAACCCGTACTGGGGCGACGTTTCCACTTGCCGACCTGGCAAATGCCGCGATGCGCGGATCGCTGACTCAATTGGGCACCAGCAATTGGTCGCGCTTGGAGTCGTACGCCAGCGCCATCGGATTACCGAAACCGGCGCTGGGCGTTCCTTCCGGCGCATTGCGAATCACCCGGCGTGGCGGCGCGTCACCCTCGTCGGCGCGGCCGAACACGACCGCGGTATGTCCAAAGTTCGCGACCCATAGTTGGTCGTGACTGGCGTCGTAGGCCACCCCCATCGGATAGCGAATTCCGGTGCGAGGTCCGCCCAGAACCCGCAACGGCACGGCATCGCCGTCGGCATCGCGAGCAAACACCAGGATCTGATTGGCGGCTTCGTTGGCCACGAACAATTCGTTATGAACCGGGTCGACCGCGATTCCGGTGGGCCAGTTTAACTCCGTCTTTGGCCCCTGAATCACCCGTATTGGAGCTGCGTCGCCCTTGGAATCGTCCTTAAAAATCCGAATCGAGGGCGGGAAATATTTACCACCCCCGCTGTAGTCGGCATCCCAATAGCCCTGATTCCAATTGCCGTAATTAGAGACGAAGATCTCCCCGTGAGCGTCGTCCCAAACCACGCCGTGAGGATCGGCCAAACCGGTGTGCGGTCCGCGAATAGAGCGCAAGGGACGCTCGGCACCGTGGGCCTGCAGGCGATAGAAAATGATCTCGGCGTTGTGTTGGATCGACACCGCCATCTGCTTGTAGCGCTGGCTGAGCGCGATGCCATAGGAGCCGTGAGGCACGGCGAGCACGCGCGAGTGGAAATTGCCGTTGGCAGAATAGGGAAACCCGGCGACATCGTCGCCGACATCGTTTTCCGTGGTGTAGAACTCGTGACGCACGGGATCGACCGCGACCCCGGCGGCAAACGACAAAAAGGTATTCGGCCCTTTCACCCAGCCCAGATATTGGGTCAGGTTCGAATCGTCAGGCGGCGCAGGCACGGCCAGCGAGTAGATCAGTACGCTTTTGAGGTTGGTATCGCTGAGCACTGCGATGCCAGCCTTGGAGTCGATCGCGATGCCGTTGAATTCGGGAAACGGATCGCACAGCGCGCTAGCCGGCATGATATCGCCGCCGGGAATTGCATATGAATCCAGCAGAGCTTGAAATTTCGCCGGCAGCGCGACCTTGATGCCCTTGGGATGGCCGTTGGCGTCAGCTTCCACCAACCGCTCGCCGTTGCCCATCAGCTTCGGCCGTGCCACCGGTTTGCCAACCCCCGGTCCCGTTTGGGCCGCCGCCGTGCCGACCCAGGTCGGAGCGGACCAATGCCCCCCACCCAAGATAGTCTGAGAGCCGGCAGCGATAAGTAAACCCAGCGCGCATGCGGCCATGCCGGCGAGTCGGACAAGCCTGCGGTTGCTCATGCTCTAAAGGCTCCTTCAGCGGGCCGCGAACCGGGCGGCGAAGCTTCACCTGCGAGCCAGCGAGCGGCTTGGTCGCCGCGCGCTGGCCCACGCGAGGTTTGCGCGTCTTTAGAAGAAACCGGGGACCAGGTAGCTGAAGACGCTGTTGCGCACGCTGTCGCTAGCAAAGACCTGACCGTGCTTGGCATCGACGGCGATTCCCACCGGATGCAACAGTTCACTGGCTGGCCCCAGAATGATCGCATGCGGCGGTACGTCGCCGCTATCGCTCTCATTCCAAACCCCGACAAAACCCAGCGGCCCGATAAAGGGCAGCATCGGTCCGTCGCAGTTGCCCCGTGGCTTGTAGCCGCCGGGATCGTAGGAAGGAATGTAATAAAAATTGGAGGCGACGGCGAAAATCTTGGAATCCGCCACCTGCACGTGCCACACGCTGATGATCCCCGTACTCGGTCCGCTGATGATCCGCTTGGGCGCAACGTCGCCGTTGGCGGTGCGATCGAAGATAAAAATTCCGGGCCGATAGTTCTGGCTATAACCAGTCGCGACCACCAGGTTGTGCGCGGGATCGACCGCCACCCCGCTGACTGTACCCAACACCGCCTTGGGCCCCTTGATGATTCGCAACGGTGGAATATCGCCGTTGCCGTCCAGTGGAAACACATACAGCGCCTTGGCTTCCAAATCGGCGATCCACAGCTCGTTGTTCACCAGGTCCACCGACGGCTCGTAGGGCGAATGCAACAAGGTGTGGGGGCCCTGGATTACGCGAATCGGAGGCGTGTTACCCGCCGTCCCGCCACGGAAGAAGACGATCGAGGCGGCCAGCGGCTCGGTTCCGATAATTACATCGTGTTTGGCGTCATAGGCGATACCATGCGCTACCCGCGTCAGCTTGGTGCGCTGGCCTTCGATGATGCGAACCGGCTTCACATTACCACTTGCCATCCTGGCAAAGACCGCGATGCGCGGATCGCTGACTCAATTGGGTACCAACAGTTCGTCGCGCTTGGAATCGTAGGCCAGCGCCATCGGATTACCGAAGCCGGCCGCCATGGTGCCCTCGGGCGCGTTGCGAATTAGCCTAACCGGCGCGACATCGCCCTCGGCACCGTTGTCAAAGACCTCGGCGGTATGGCCAAAGTTAGCCACCCACAATTGATGACGAATCGAGTCATACGCCACGCCCATGGGCTGACGGATCTGAGTCGCCGGGCCGGATAGAATCCGAATCGGTGCCACGTTGCCGTTGGCGTCGCGTGGAAAGACCAGCACCTGATTGCCGGCCTCGTTGGCGACATAAAGCTCGTTGTGCGCTTCGTCGATCGCGATCCCAGTGGGCCAGTTGAACTGCGTCTTGGGCCCCGAGATCACGCGTACCGGGGTCACGTCACCCTTGCCGTCGTCCTTGAAAACACGAATCGAGGGCGGATAGTAATGGCCCCCGCCGGTATAGTCAGGATCCCAATAGCCCTGATTCGAGTTGCCATAATTGGAAACGAAGATCTCGCCGTGCTGTTCGTCCCATACTACCCCGTGCGGATCGGCCAGTCCGGTATGTGGGCCGCGGATCTCGCGCACCGGCGGCTCGACCCCGTGCGCCTGCAGGCGAAAGAAAATGATCTGGGCATTGTGCTGAATCGCCACCGCCATTTGTCTGTAGCGCTGGCTGAGCGCGATGCCGTAGGAGCCATGCGGCACCGCCAGCACTCGCGACTTGAAGTTACCATTGGCCCCGTATGGAAAGGCCGCCACGTCATCGCCAACGTCGTTCTCCGTGGTGTAGAACTCATGGCGTACCGGATCGACCGCGACCCCGGCGGCAAAGGAAAGAAAGGTATTGGGTCCTTTCACCCAATGCAGGGGCGTTGTGATGTTGGGATCGCTGGGCGACGCCTTGATGTCGAGCGGATACACCAGCGCGCTCTTGAGGTTGGTATCGCTCATCACCACGATCCCAGCCTTGGGATCGATCGCAATCCCGTTGAACTCCGGGTAGGGGTCGTGCAGCTCGGTGGCGGGCATGCAATCGCCGCCAGGGATCGAATAGGAATCCAACAGCGCCTGGAATTTCGCCGGCAGCGCCAATTTAACCCCTTTGGGTCGGCCGTTGATGTCCGCGCCCATCACTCGCGCGCTGCCGCGTCCGCTCAGCGAGAGCGCGGGAATTCCAGGCACCTCATCGCCCTTTTGCTGGCCCCAGGCCGACGTCGCACCCAATTGCCACGTTCTCCCGGCTGGCCCACCCAAGCCCAACATCAACCAGGCGCTTAACCCGACTACCGCAGCAATCACCTCGATTTTCTTCATCTGGCACCCTTTCCACCTGATCGGCTAGGTGGTTCACGCCGTGGTTACGCCTGTCACGCCACGCTTGTGCGAACAGGCGCCCGCAAGCTTTCCTAACTTAGTTCGCCTTTTCGAATAGCGCAAAGGCACAAACAAACTTTAGCCAGTGAGGCGCTCGCTGCAGTCTTGCAGTGTCATTCGATTTCTCGTGCGAAAAAAGTCCCCGTTTCAGCAGACGTTAGTGCTCCGCTTCCACGGATCCCAAAGCCCTACTAGACCACGTTCTCCAGCCGCATGCTGAGATCGGCGGCGCGCACAGAATGCGTAATCGCACCCACTGAAATAAGCTCCACCCCGGTCTGCGCGATGGCGCGCACATTACCCAGATTGACGTTGCCCGACACCTCGATCGGGATGCGCTTGGCCACGATTGCGCAGGCTCGCCGGATGTGATCGAGATCCATATTGTCGAGCAAAATTACGTCGGCCGCTGCCGCTACAGCTTCCTCGACCTGCTCGAGAGTCTCGCATTCAACTTGAATTTTCAGCGTGTGCGGGGCGCCGCGGCGCGCGGCCTGTACCGCGGCCGTGATCGATCCGGCGGCCACAATGTGGTTGTCCTTGATCAGCACACCGCTGTCCAGCGCGTAGCGATGATTACCGCCCCCACCCACGCCGACGGCGTACTTCTCGATCGCGCGCAAGCCGGGATGAGTCTTGCGGGTATCGATGATGCGCGCCGTGGTTCCGGCCACCGCCGCGACGAATTCGGCGGTGGCGGTGGCGATTCCGGTCATGAGCTGTAGAAAGTTGAGCATCACGCGCTCGGCCGCCAGCATCCCCACCAGATAGCCGTCCAATTCCGCGGCCAGCGCCCCCGGCTCCAGCCGAGCGCCTTCGGGGGCCAGGCTGCGCAGCCGCGGTTGGGCTCCGGCATGGTTGAACAAAACCTCCACCAGCGGTCCACCGCAAAACACCACCGGCGTGGCCTTGACCAGGATGCGAGCGCGCCCGCGCTGGTTGTGAGGTACAGTCAAGCTGGTGGTGACGTCCCCCTGCCCGACATCTTCGGCCAAGGCGCGTTGTAACAAGTCGGACAAGGCAAGACGATTGATGAGCTCCATGGGCTATTCCTGCACAAGCATTTGCAGTTGTGCGGCCAGCGCTTGCTCGCGTTGACTCAATTCCTCGGCGCGTTGCTCCATCTGCTCGATGGTTTCGGGCGCGGCCTTGGCCATGAATTCGGCGTTGCCCAGTCGGGCGCGATGCTGGTCGAGATGGGCCAGGACTTCAGCCTGCTGTTTTTGCAACGCCGCACGGGCCTTGGCAAGATCGAACTCCGCCGGCGTCCTGACCCGCACTTCAGCCCACCCCAGCGCCGCCGCCAGCGTCGCGGGCTCGCGCGGTGCACCAGCCGCCACCACCTCGATTTCCGCCGCCCGTCCCATCACCTGGGCATAGGCGCGCCACGTCGCGACTTGCGCCGCGATCGCCGCGTTGGCGGCGACTATCACCACACTCGCGCGCTGGCCAGGATGGTAACCGGCGAGCGCACGCAAGCTGTTGATCGCCTCGCTGGCCTGCACGCAATTGGCCATCGCCAGGCCCTCGGCGGCGCTGAGCATTTCGCGTTCGGGAGTGGGAAAGCTGGCGACTGCCAAATGTTCGCTCAGCGCGGTCTGCTCCAGATATGGCCGCAACGCCTGCCACAACTCCTCGGAAATGAACGGCATAAAAGGATGCAGCAGCCGCAACAGCCCATCACAGCAGTGAACCAATGTGTATCTGGCCCCCTCGCCCGCCAAGCCACCCTGGCGCAGGGGTTCCTTGACGAGCTCAATGTACCAGTCACAGAACTCGTGCCAAATGAAATGATACAGCCGCGCCGCGGCGGTGTTGAACTCGTAGCCGTCGATCGCCGCCGTCACATCGATCGTGGTTTGGCGCAAGCGGCTCAGAATCCAGCGGTCGGCCAGACTTAATTTATCCTCCGCCACCGCCGGCAGCGGCACCGGTGCAGCGGGCAAGTTCATCAGGATGAAGCGCGCGGCATTCCAGATCTTGTTGGCAAAAGCGCGCGCCGCCGCCAGGCGCTGATTGCTCAAAACCAGATCGCGCCCCTGAACCGCAAGCTGGGCCAAGGTAAAGCGCACCGCATCGGTGCCGTAGGTCTCCATGATTTCCAAGGGATCGACCACGTTACCGCGCGACTTGGTCATCTTTTTGCCGAACTGATCGCGCACCAGCGGCGTGATATAGACGTCGCGAAACGGCACTTCGTCCGTGAACCACAGACCGAGCATCATCATCCGGGCGACCCAAAAAAAGATGATGTCGAAACCGGTCACCAGCACCGAGGTGGGATAATAGCGCCGCAAATCGCGGGTAGAATCGGGCCAGCCCAAGGTCGAAAACGGCCACAGGCCGGAACTGAACCAAGTATCCAGAACGTCTTCTTCCTGAACCAGCTCGGCACTGCCGCATTTGGCACAGCGCTCGGGCCGTCGCGCGGCGACGACCAGCTCAGCGCATTCGCGGCACTGGTAGGCTGGGATACGATGGCCCCACCAGAGCTGGCGCGAAACGCACCAGTCGTGGACGTTCTCCATCCAATTGAAATAGGTATTTTCCCAAAAGCGCGGATGGAACTTGGTGCGTCCGTCGCGCACCGCCGCCAAGGCTTTTTGCGCCAGCGGCGCTACCCGCACAAACCATTGCACCGATAGGCGCGGTTCGAGCACGGTATCGCAGCGCGAGCAATGGCCGACGGCGTGGCGATGGGGCTCTTGCTTTTCGAGCAACCCCAGCGCCTGCAGATCGCCGAGCACGGCCGTACGCGCTTCCTCGCGGCTCATCCCCGCGTAGGCTCCCGCTGCCGCGGTCATCCGCGCCCTGGCGTCCATGATTTCGATCTCGGGCAGCCCGTGACGGCGGCCCAGCTCGAAGTCGTTGAAGTCGTGGGCGGGAGTGATCTTGACCGCGCCGGTGCCGAAGCCCTGCTCAACCGTCGCGTCGGCCAATAGCGCAATCGTGCGCGTGGTGAGCGGCAGGCGCAATTGCCTACCCACCAGCTCGCGATAGCGCGGGTCGTCGGGATGGACCGCGACGGCCGCGTCACCCAGCATCGTTTCGGGTCGCGTGGTGGCTACCACCACGCCGCCCTCCCCGCTGTTCAGCGGGTAACGAATATAGTAAAGCGCGCCGGTTTCTTCCTTGTGTTCGACTTCCAAATCCGACAGCGCAGTTTCGCACCGCGGGCACCAGTTGATCAGGCGGCGGTCGCGATACAGCAGTCCCTGCTGGTACAGCCGCACAAAGACCTCGGTCACCGCGCGCGACAATCCCTCGTCCAGAGTGAAGCGCTCGCGGCTCCAGTCACACGAGGCGCCCAGGCGGCGCAGCTGATGCAGGATGCGGCCACCGTAAGTGGCGCGCCAAGCCCACACTCGCTGCTCGAAGGCCGCCCGACCCAATTGATGGCGGCTGAGTTTCTCGCGCGCCAGCTCACGCTCGACCACGTTTTGCGTGGCGATTCCCGCGTGATCAGTGCCCGGAACCCACAGGGTGTTGAAACCCTGCATGCGCCGGGTACGGACCAGGATGTCCTGCAGTGTCACGTTGAGCGCGTGCCCCAGGTGCAGTTGGCCAGTGACGTTAGGCGGGGGAATCACAATCGAAAAGGCGAGGCCCGGCGCGGCCGGATCAGCGGTAAAATAGCCGAGATCGACCCAGCGCTGATACCAGCGCTCTTCGGCGCTTTTAGGTTCGTAGGTTTTGCTCAGTTCCAACGCTCTTCTTCCACAATCGCCACGCTCGGACTACGCCTGGCTGCTGACTTAAGGGCAAGCAAGCTGAGGCCGCAAGTCACGTCTTGGCTCCAGTCCCCACTTACTTTGCGTCAAAATGACACATTTGGACTTGGTTGCCCAGTACCTGCGCGCGGCCGCGCGGCGGTCAGACGCAATCCTGATCGCCCGCGGCCGGTCGCGCTACAGCCGGCAGGATAACTAGCGCACCGGGCGATCTTCCTTCGTCATAAGCAGAAGGGTTTCTGGCTGAAGCCATCTTTTATGCAGGAGTGCAGCTTTCAAAAGCAAGTAGCGCTTATTCAAGGATGACACACGGGCGGCTCGCCCCTGAGATTTTTGACCCCCATGGGGCGCGAAAGAGCGGGAGAAATAACCAGATCGGAGGCGAATTGCTCAGTCCGAGCGCGCGCCACACGACCGCGCGCGCCGGCCGCAGCCTACAGGCCGAATTGATCGAGCCGGCGCGGATCGCGGGTCCAGTTGTTTTCCACTCGCACCTGCAATTCCAAGTAAACTCGCTGCCCCAGGATAGCCTCCAGCTCCAGGCGCGCCGCTTGGCCGACTTCCTTCAGCCGCGCGCCGCCGGCGCCAATCACCATCCCCTTGTGCGAGTCGCGCTCCACCACCACCGCGGCCCCAATCCGGGTCAGCTTGCGCTCGGGAAGCTCCTCCCAACGTTCGATCTGAACCGCGGTGGAAAACGGGATCTCCTGGCGCATCTGCAAAAACAACTTCTCGCGCACGATCTCGCCCGCCAGCTCGCGCACGCTCTGCGCCGTGGCCTGATCCGCCGGCATCAAGGCTGGCCCAAGCGGCAGGAAGGCCTTGAGGGTGCGCACCAGCTCCTCGACATTCTCGCCGGTAAGCGCGCTGACCGGCACGATCTCGGCCTTGGGCGCCGCGCGCAGCCATTGTTCGGCCAGCGGAATAAGATTGGGCCGCGCTACCAGGTCAATTTTATTGATAACCACCGCGGTGGGCACGTTGCGCTCGCTCACTGTCGCGATTAGCTCGCGATCCTGCGGCGCGACTGGACGCGGCTCGACCACGATCGCGACCGCGTCGGCCTGCGCGATAGCGCGCTGCGCGCGCTGCACCATGCGCTGGTTGAGAGCGCGACGAGCCTGATGGATCCCAGGCGCATCGACGATAATCAGTTGCGCGTCGGCGTCGGTGCGAATCCCCACGATCGCGCCGCGAGTAGTCTGCGGCAGCGGGCTTACGATCGCCACCTTCTCGCCTACCAAGCGGTTGAGCAGGGTCGATTTGCCGACATTGGAGCGCCCCGCCAGCGCCACGTAGCCGCAGCGGTAGGGGA